>Ga0265320_10000013_pt1 | contig 240784 bp, 190 predicted proteins | sample 4827metaG_FD_202087 | JGI IMG/M metagenome (GOLD analysis project Ga0265320, IMG submission 202087) | Rhizosphere microbial communities from Carex aquatilis grown in University of Washington, Seatle, WA, United States - 4-8-27 metaG | ecosystem: Host-associated > Plants > Roots > Rhizosphere...
CGCGGCGTGCGCACCTTTCGACTCGCCGCTGTCGAGCCTCCCTGGCAACCGCGAAGTCCGTCGTCAGAACGCGCGAAACGGGCTGGTTGGCGCGGACTTCGACCTCCGTTCGGTGGCCGCGATTTCCTACCCGGCCCGTTGTCGGAGCAGCAACGTCGGTGCGGGCTGGGGGCTGGGTTGCCTACATCGCCTGAAGCGCCAATTCATCGATGTCGAGCGAGGTCTTGCTGCCGTTGGTCGACTCGAAGCTCAGCTCGATCGTGCTCTTGCCGGCCGGCAAGTCGGCGACGGAGCCGGTGGTCGTCCACGAATTCCAGGTGGCGGTGGCGGGAAACACCTGCGGGGCAGCCACGAGCTGGCCGTTGACCCGCACGCTGCGGGCCCCCGTGCCTTCGCCGGCCGTGTATCGCCACTGGACCAGGTATTTGCCGGCCTGCGACACCTTGACGTCGAGCGAGAAGCTCTGGTCGTTCTTCGTGAACGTCGAGACGTAGCCATAGCCGTGGTAGTCGCGGCCGGCGGTGGCCTCGAAGTCGACATGGTGGAGCCAGCCTTCCTCGGCTTGGTAGACAAGCGCCGGCTCCTGCGTGGGGTCCTCACCGCACAGCATCGCGTATTGGTTCAGCCCCATGGTCGCGGCGCTCTGGGCTTCGATCGCACCCGCCGTGGGGGCGGGGCCCGCCCAGTTCGACGAAAAGAAGTTGGTTGAAGGATTGCGCGCCAGGGCCCAGATCGCGTTGGCTCCGCCTTGCAACGCCTGGCCGTACTCCTTGTGCGTGGGATCGCGACGGTAGAGCTCCGCGAGGTAGCGGTAGCCAATTCCCTTCCACGCCGAGCAATCGCCGGTGCAGGGGGTGCCGTCGTCGAGCACCAGGCCCGCACTCGACATCAGTGTCGCTTTGCTGATCAAGTACTGCCCCAGCCCCTGTGCCTCGACGAGGTAGTGCGCCTCGCCGGTGGCGACGTTGAGCTCGAGCGCGGCGCCGATCATCACCCCTTGGTCGGCCGTGCGCGCCCCCGTGACTCGCTGCCCATTCGCCGAGAGCTGGTCGTAAACGGCGAAGGCCGGTTGATCGACCATGTCGCCCAACCAAAAGGCATAGGCCACCTTCGCAAAGTCGAGGTAAGTGAGCTTGCCCGTGCGGGTCGCCAGGCGGGCGCCGGCCAGCGCTGCCCCGCCGTTGGAGGCCGTGTCTTTCTGCGCTTTGGTCTTGTCGCGCCAGATTCCACCCAGGTGCGGGGCGCAACACGTGGTGTCCCACTCGGCCATGATGTCCTTGTAGATGGTCTCGGCCGTATCCAGATAGCTCTGGTCGCCGGTCAGATCGAAGGCGCGCATGAGCGCCAACGTCATCCACACCTCGTGGTCGTAGCTGTCGTCGAGCCAGCCGCGCGCGGCCTGCCCTTCGTAGAAGGCGGGGATCAGTCCAGCAAAGCGTTGCCCGCGGGTGCGCTGCACGCCGTCGAGCACGGCGTCCCACGTTTGGGCATAGGTCCAGTATCCCGTCAGCACGCTGTTGGCGGGGGTGGCCTTGACGTACTGGCTGGCACCGAGCCAGAAATTAGTTAGCGTAGCGCCCAGTGCTACGCCGGCGTGATCGTGCGCCGCTAGAATGTCGCAACCGGCGATACCCGGCGGAACGTCCGGCAGCTGAGAGCCGGTTTGGCCAGCCCCACCCGACGAAGCGACCTGAGCTCCGCCGATTCCCCCATTGCCGGGGGCGTCCGTGCCTCCGCTGCCCGACCCTGCCGGGGCGCCACCTCCACCGAGTGCCTGTGCGCCTCCCGTACCGCCGCCCTGTGCGCCGACGCCTCCGCCTCCCCCTCCGCCTCCGCTTCCCCCTCCGCTCCCGGAGGTCGTCCCCCCAGCTCCGCTCGAAGTGCCGCTGCCTCCGCCCGAGCCACCTGTGCCCGCGGCCCCGGTGCCAAGCCCGCCGCTGCCTGCGGTCACGCCACCCGTACCCGAACCAGCACCGTTCGCGCCGCCGGTCCCGGGCGACCGCGCGGCCGACCGGCTTCCACAGCCGGCCAGCAACACGAGCGGCATGAGACCGAGACCAACCAGGCCCATCCCCCGAAGCGCGAGCGGCCAACGTTCTATCTTCGAAGAAACGACCATGGAAAGCCCCCGGCTAGAGTCACAGTGACGAGTCCAGGCACTATAGGTCACCCGCGCAGGATACCTGGAGCCCTGATCCTTGCAGGGAACTTCTCTGCGTTGCGTTCAAGCAGGTCTGGGCGTGCCGAGACCGCGTCGTGACGGGCGGTTTTTCCGGTGACACTTTCTTGGGCGGGCGGTGTTAGCTGGGTGGCACCGGATGATTGACGTCGAACAGGCCTACCGGCAGCACGGACCGCTCGTCTTGCGACGCTGCCGCAAGCTGCTGCGCGACGAAGGGCGGGCCATGGACGCCATGCACGATGTCTTCGTGGAGGTGTTGCGCCGTCATGAAACGCTGGAGCTGGAGGCCCCTGGGGCGCTGTTCATGCGCGTGGCGACGAACGTGTGCCTGAACAGGCTGCGCACGATGCGCCGGCGGCCCGAGGATGGCGCGGACGACGTGCTGCTCCGGATCGCCGCCGAGGCCCCCGATCGCGAGGCCCAGTCGTCCGCGCGGCGTCTGCTGGCCCGGATCTTTCAGCGAGAGACCGAGTCGACGTTGGAGATCGCGGTCCTGCATTACGTCGACCGGATGACGCTCGAGGAAGTCGCCCACGAGGTGGGTCTGTCGGTTTCCGGCGTGCGCAAGCGCCTGCGGACGTTGCGCGCCCGTCTGCCCGTTGAAGGAGGAGCTGCATCATGACCGGCAAGAATGATCACACGCCAGACCACCCGCCGGCGCCGACATCCCCGCCGCCGGGGTTCGTGTCCGATTACCTGGTGGAGCGCCTGGCCGCCGGGGACTTGTCCCCCGGCCGCGCGGCTTATGTTCGCGAGCGCCTGGCCGCAGATCCCGCCGGCGCCGCGCGCCTGGCGCGGCTGGCGGCGTCGGATCGCGACACGCTGGCGGCGCATCCGCCCGCCGTGGCGGCCGCCGAGATTCACCGCCGGCTGGCCCGGCCATCGGCGCCGGTGCGCGGGGCGGCCCGCACCCGTCCGGGGTGGTGGCTCGCCGCGCCGACAGCGCTGGTCGTCGCGGCCAGCCTGGTGCTGGTTTTGCGCCCCGGGCATCCCACCGGAGGTGGCATCGCGGCCGGGACGGGTCCGGCGCGCCCTGTCGACGATGGCGACGCGTTGAAGGGCCTGAAGCCGCGGCTGGGCGTGTTTCGCAAGGGCGCGGCCGGCATCGAGCGCCTGCGCGACGGCGCGGCGACGCGGGCGGGCGACGAGCTGCAGATCGTGTATGTCGCCGCCGGACACAAGTTCGGCGCCGTGGTGTCGGTCGATGGGGGTGGGCACGTCACGTTCCATCTGCCGACCGCCGCCGGGCCCGCGGCACGCCTGCGGACCGACGGCGAGATCGCCCTGCCGGCCTCCTACGAGCTCGATGCCGCGCCGGGGTTCGAGCGCTTCGTGTTCGTGGTCGGCGACGAGCCGTTCGATGCGTCGTCGGTGGGTGATGTCGCCCGCGGCGTGACGGCTCCCCCCGCGGGCAAGCTCGCGGTGTCGTTCACGGTGAGGAAGCCATGATGACCACCACGATCACGACCACCATCACGCTGCCCACCGCCACACGAGGCACCACGAAAGCGACGATGAACATGCTGCCGAATCTTCCAATCCTCTTGCGCCGACGATTCGCGGTCACCCTGCTGGCCGGCACGCTGCTGGCCGCGGGCCTGTCCAGCCCGCGGGCCGTCGCCGGCCCCGTCAACCCGGCGCCAACCTCGTCCCTGGACGCAGCTCCCGTCCCCGCGGGCGGGCGCACGGTCGTGCATCGGTTCGCCCTCATCACGGGCGCGAGCCAGGGCGGCTCCGATCGCGCTTCGCTGCGCTTCGCCGCCTCCGACGCGCGCGCCATGCAGCGCGTGCTCTCGGATCTGGGCGGCCTCGGCGACGGCGAGACGATCCTCTTGCTGGAGGCGGGGCGGGAGGCGATTCGCGGCGGGTTCGATCGCGTGAAGCACATGGTGGCGCGCGCCAAGACGCCAGGCGCCCGCACCGAGATGATCTTCTACTACTCTGGTCACTCGGACGAGACCGGCTTGCTGCTCGGACCCGAGCGGGTGAGCTACGCCGAGGTGCGAGCGTGGGTCGACGACACGGGAGCCGACGTTCGCATCGCCGTGCTGGATTCGTGCGCGTCGGGCGCGCTGACGCGCGGCAAAGGAGGCGTTCATCGCCCGCCCTTCCTGGTGGACACATCGTCGGCGGCGCGCGGGCACGCCTACTTGACCGCCAGCGCCGAGAACGAGGCGGCGCAGGAGAGTGATCGCCTCGGCGCCGCGTACTTCACCCACTACCTGGTCTCGGGGCTGCGCGGCGCCGCCGACGTCAGCCACGACGGACGCGTCACGCTGTCCGAGGCCTATCAGTATGCGTTCACGGAGACGCTGGCGCGCACGGAGCAGACGCGCGGTGGGCCTCAGCATGCGAGCTATGACTTTCAACTGGCGGGCAAGGGTGATCTGGTGATGACCGATCTGCGCGCGACGTCGGCGAGCCTGGTGTTGCCGTCCGAGCTGGCGGGACGCGTCTACGTGCGCGACGCCCAGGGCCAGCTGATCGCCGAGGTTCACAAGCTGCCGGCCCAGCCCATCTTGCTGGGGTTGCCGCCCGGCCGGTACCGCATCGTCCTCGACGACAACCGCCGGCTCTCGGAGACGACGATCGACCTCGGCGCCGGGCGTCAGGACACCTTGGCCATGACCACGCTCCGTCCGATGGCCGCCGCCGAGACGACGAGGCGTGGCCGCGACGGCGCGGATGATGCTTCGTCCCTCGGCGACGCGACGGTGGCGTCCGATTCATCCCTCGCCGTTCCACCGCACCGGGCGCTCAATCTCGCGATCTTCCCCGGCTTCGACACGAACGGGGGCGTCACCGCCGACAACGGGCTGGTGTTTGGCTTCGTGGCCCGATCGAGGAACTTGGATGGGCTGGCGCTGACGATGTTCGGTCACCATGCCACGGGATCCGTGCGCGGCACGCAGATTGGTGGGCTCGGCAATCTCGTCGGTGACGAGTTGCTAGGCCTGCAGCTCGGGGGGATCGCCAACCTCGTCGGCGGCGGGATGACGGGCGCGCAGATCGCCGGCTTGGTCAACTGGAACGGCGGTCCGGCGCGCGGGTTCCAGCTCGCTGGAATCCACAACACCGCGGCGGGCGGCAGAGGAGTGCAGCTCGGCGGCCTGACGAACCTGAACAGGCAGGGCTATCAGGGCGCGCAGATAGCAGGTGTCGCAAACCTCACGCGGGAGGCCGTGCGCGGCGCGCAGGTCGCCGGCATCGCGAACGTGGCGGGCGCGATGGAGGGCGTTCAGCTCGCGGTGGTCAACGTGGGGGGTGATGTCGATGGCGCGCAGATCGGCGTCGTCAACGTGGCACGCCGCGTGCGGGGCACGCAGATCGGCGTCATCGATGTCGCGACCGAGAGCGCCACCGGCGTGCCCGTCGGCCTGGTGACGTACGTTCGCGACGGCATTCACGAGCTGGAGCTGTCCACGACGGAGGCGGGCGCACCCGCGGTGGCGGGCGTCCTGGGCACGCGGCAAGTCTATACGCGGCTGGGGATTGGCTTGCTGGGGGCCCCCGGCGACATTCCGGGCGGCCGTTCCGTGACGCCCGGGTCGCCCGCCGATCAGGGCCATTTCATCCTGCAGTGGGGGCTCGGGGGACGGTTCGAGCTCGGCGCCCGTTGGTTCCTCGACACCGAGGTGATCGGCTGGCAGTTCCACCGGCGCAGCGACTTCCATCAAGAGCACGCCGTGCTGGGCAGCGCCCGGGCGCTGATCGGGTTCAAGGTCGCGCCCCTGCTCAGCGTCGTCCTCGGACCGACCTACAACGTGGGCGTCGGCTGGAGCGGCGCCGATCTGGTGACGAGCGGCGGATTCGTGGAGAGCGTGACGCACAGCGGGGGAACGACGGTTCGCATGTATCCAGGCGCGATGCTCGGCGTACGAATCTAGACGGGCGCGCGTCATCGTTTGACGTCCTCGGATCGAAAGACGGCAAGGAGAAGAAAGATGCTGAATGCGCTGGCGAGACGAGAGGCAGGTAGAGGCGATCAAGCGTGCCGGGGGCTCGGGGGCGCGGGCGCCCGTGCGTTCGACGTTCGCTCCGAGGACGCGGCGACGGAGGAGCTCGCCCGGTTGCGCCAGCTCATTCGCGTCATCGGACACGAGGTGAGCAACTCGCTCGCGCCCATGACGTCGTTGATGGCCTCGGCCCGCGTCATGCTGGATGGCCACCCCGAGCGCTCGCCGCGCCTCGACAACATCGTGGCGACGGTCGAGGAGCGCGCCGCGCACCTGCAGATGTTCATCGACGATTGCCTGCTGCTGACCCGCATTCCCGATCCCCAGCCGGCGGTGGCGGACTGGCGGCGTATCGTCGAGCGTCTGCGCCTGTTCTGCCCGGAGCTGCGGCTCGAAGCGCCTCCCGTCGGCCCGGGATTCTTCGACGCGATCCAGATCGAGCAGGTCCTCATCAACCTGTTGAAGAACGCGCGCGAGTCCGGCGGACCTGCGACCGAGATCGCGCTGCGCTTCGAGACGCCCGCGGGTGGGGGCACGCGCGTCGCCGTGCTCGATCGCGGGTGTGGAATGACGGACGTGCAGCTCGCGGCGCTCTCACGCAAGGGCTTCACCACCAAGCGCGCGGGCAGTGGCATCGGCCTGACGGTGTGCCGGACCATCATCGAACGACACCAGGGTCGCCTGGCGCTGGAGCGCCGCCCCGGGGGGGGCATGAAGGTCTCGTTCTGGCTGCCCGACGCCTGATGCGCGCCGTTCCCGACGGGCCCTCCAGGCGGCTCGGCTCGGCTTGACGGGTTCCACGCCACTTGGCAGGAAGGGGTATGTCGACCCCGCAAGTCATCGCCGCGCGTATTCGTGGATTCATCTGCCTGAATGCGCATCCGGTCGGTTGCGCCGCCAACGTCGCGCGGCAGGTCGCCGTCGCCAAGGCGGGCGGCCCCGGGCGCGGCCTTGGGGGCGCCCTGGTCCTGGGCGCCAGCACCGGCTACGGCCTCTCCAGCCTCCTGACGACGACGTTCGGCCATGGCGCGCGGTCGGTGGGGGTGTGCCTGGAACGGCCCGCGCAGGGTGACAAGACGGCGTCCGCGGGTTGGTACAACCTCGCCGCGGCCCGGCGCCTCGCCCGCGCCGAGGAGCGCGTCATCGAGATCGTGAACGGCGACGCCTACTCGAACGAGATCAAGGCAGAGACGATCGCGCTGCTGAAGCGCCTCGACATGAAGCTGGACACCGTCGTCTACAGCCTGGCCAGCCCGCGCCGAACGGATCCGGTGAGCGGGCTGTCGTTCACGTCGGTGTTGAAGCCCCTCGGGCAGCCGTTTTCCAGCCGAAGCATCAACCTCAACAACGACCAGTTGGTCAACGTCGACATCGCCCCCGCGACGGAGGGTGACGTCGAGGCGACCGTCAAGGTCATGGGCGGCGAGGACTGGGCGATGTGGATTCGCGCCTTGCTCGACGAAGGCCTGCTCGCGCCCGGCTGCCGGACGGTGGCGTACAGCTACCTAGGGCCGGCGCTGACGTACCCGATCTACCGCTCGGGAACCATCGGCAAGGCCAAGGAGCACCTGGAGCGGACGGCCGCCGCCCTCGGCGCCACGCTGGGCGACGCGCTCGGCGGGCAAGCCGTCGTGAGCGTGAATAAGGCGCTGGTGACGCAGGCGTCGAGCGCCATCCCCGTCGTCCCGCTGTACATCAGCATCCTTTACAAGGTGATGAAGGAGCAGGGCACGCACGAGGGGACCATCGAGCAGATCGTCCGGCTGTTCCGCGACCACCTGGGACCGCAGGCCAAGCCGGCGCTCGATGACGCCGGCCGCATTCGCCTCGACGACCGTGAGCTGGCCCCGCCGGTGCAGGCGGCCGTCGATCGCGTTTGGGACACTGTCACGACCGAGAATCTGTTCGCGGTGACCGACTACGCGGGGTTCAAGCGGGAGTTCCGCGAGCTGTTCGGGTTCGAGGTGCCCGGCGTCGACTACACGCTGCCGGTCGACGTCTCCGTCGACTGAGGACCCCGGCGTCGCTTGTTCTTGTAAAATAGATTGCCGTCTACTATAAAAGCAGACGTCATGACCATCGAACCCTGTCGTTAGCGTCCGAGGTTCGCCCGACTGGGCGGCCCGGACGCTTTCCAGCGAAAGGGACACTTCGATGAAATATGGACACGGTAGATCTGGATTCGTCGCGAGACTCGGCAAGGTACCTCTCATCTGGCTGGCGCTCGCCGTGTGCGGGCCGCTCGGCGGGTGCTCGAAAGAACAGGGCGCCCACCCCGATGTCGACCAGGCCGGGTCGATCAGCCTCAGCTTGACCACCTCCGCGGGCGTGACGGTGAGCTCCGTTGCGTACGCCATCACCGGCAACGGGTTCACCAGGACCGGCACCATCGACACGAGCAACGCGCCGACCATCAGCGGAACGATCGGCGGCATCCCCGCAGGCAAGAGCTACACCATCACGCTGACGGCGAAGTCGACGGACAACACGACGTTCACCGGCTCGGCGACGTTCGACGTGACCGCAGGGGCGGCGACGGCGGTGACGGTCCACCTGGACAGCGCAAGCAAGACCGGCAACGGCTCGGTGGTGGTGAACGGCACCATCAACGTGGCTCCGCAGATCAACGAGCTGACGGCGTCCCCGCTGACGGTGTTCGTCGGCGGCTCCGTCAAGTTGCTGGCCTCCGGCAGCGATCCCGACTCGGGCCCGGCGCCGCTCAGCTACTACTGGGCGACCACCGGCGGCGTCATCGACACCCCGCTCGCACCGAGCGCGACGCTGACCAGCGCCACGCCCGGCATCTTCACCGTGACCCTGACGCTGTCGGACGGCGACGGGACCGCCACCTCGACCACGACGGTCACGTTCGTCAGGCCGCCTGCCAGTTCCGGTGGCGCGGGTGGCGCCAGCGCGACCGGCGGTGCCGGAGGCGTTGCCGGTGCAGCCGGCGGTGCGACCGGTGCGGGTGGCGCCGGTGGTGCCGCCGCCACGGCGACCAAGCCCAACATCCTGTTGATCATCGCCGACGACTATGGCGCCGAGGCCTCCGCCCTCTTTCCCGACATCGCGGGCACGCAGGGCCAGGTGTCGGTCCCGAACATCCAGGCGCTGGCGAACAACGGCGTCGTCTTCAACAACGCCTGGGCCAGCCCCGTCTGCTCGCCCACCCGCGCCACCATCATCAGCGGTGAGTACGGCTTCCGCACCGGCGTGACGACCGTGGGCAATGTGCTGCCCACCTCGACGGTGTCGCTGTTCGACCGCCTGAACGCCGAGACCCCCTACACGCATGCGTTCTTCGGGAAGTATCACGTCGGCGGGGGTAGCATCGATGTTGCGCCGCCCGCCGTGGAGACGGACGCTGCCACCATCCTCCAGCACGCCCGTGACATCGGGGTCAAGAACTACCGCGGGGTCCTGGGTGGCGCCTTGACCGACTACTTCAACTGGTGGACGTTCGACATCAACGGGCCCAACCTCGTCAACACGACCTATTCGACGACGGCGCTGACGGACTACGCGATCGACTTCATTCATCAGCAGGCGGCGAACCCCACCCAGCCGTGGTTCCTGTATCAGGCGTTCAACGCGCCCCACGCGGCGAACGGCGGCAACAGCCCGTACGAGGTGCCGCCGGCCAATCTGCACCACGTCGACCTGAGCTCGGTCGGCAATCCGGCACCCGGCGTCTACCAGACCAACATCCCGGTCTACCAGGCGGAAATCCAGGCCCTGGACACCGAGATTGGCCGCTTGCTGGCCGAGGTCGACTTCACCAAGACGCTGGTCATCTTCATCGGCGATAACGGCGTTCCGCCGCCCGTGAAGGACACGGCGACCGGACTACGCGATGCCAAGGGCAGCGCGTACGAGGGTGGCGTCAGGGTGCCGCTCATCGTCGCGGGCGCGGGCGTGACGCGCCGGGGACGGGACAACAGCCTGTTCGGAACGGCTGACCTCTACTCCACCATCCTGGATGTCGCGGGCGTCGCCGGTGTCAGCCACGTCAACGACAGCTACAGCATCAAGCCGCTGTTCACCGACGAGGCCGCTTCCAGCGGACGTGCGTATTCGTTCTCGGAGATCTCGACGGGCACGAGCGGGCGCCAGTACGGCCTCCGCGACACGCGGTTCAAGCTGGTCAACAACGTCGGCAAGTGGGAACTGTACGACCTGGTCGCCGATTCGCACGAGACGACCAACCAGTTTGCGAACCCACAATATGGGGCGGTCCGCGCCGCCCTGCTGGCGCAGATCGCGATCCTGAAGTCCGGCGCACCCGCCGGCTACTTCGTATTGCCGTAACGTCCTGGTCGGACCATCGCCGCTCCCGCCAGTATGGGGGGAGCGGCGCTTTTTTCTTTCGCCCTCGGGCAGTCGCGTTGCTACCAACGACCATCTTGTCCTCGAGCAGGCGCCGTCGGCGCGGGCTTCTACTGCGGGTGTTTTGGTCGTGCGTTCGCTGTCCAGATCACGTCATCGACGACCGACCGGTTGTTTGCCGGTAGCGCGGCGTCGACGGCGACCTCTCGCAGGACGGCCAGTCCCCGGTCGCCGCGCGCGGAGAAGACGGAAGCGGCGGTGCGCGTCACGATCGCGGAGTCGTCATACAGCAGCGCGCGCAATTCGGGTTCGTCGGTTGGCTTCAGCGCCTTCTCCAGGGTCTCCACGGTGTGGGTGTTTACCCCGCGGGTGAATTGCGCGCTGCCTGCGTTGGCCTTGACGACCTCGACCAGCTCCCGCTGGCGCGCAGTGGGCGCGGGCCGCCCCTTTGAAGCGCCCTGTTTCTGACCGATGACGGCATATTGAAGCGGCAGGCTCTCCGCGACCGTTCGGGCGCTGAATCCTCCCGCCTGAAGCTCGGCGATGACCGTCGCGGGCGACAGACGGGCGCCGGCGGGCGGCCCCTCGGGCGACTCCGCGGTGAAGTCGACCACGACGACGAAGCCGCCGGGGCGCAGCGCGCGGTTCATCGCGGCGGCGTACTGCGCCCGCTGGGGCAGGTGATGCCAGGTGTTGACCACCAACAGGCGATCGACGGCGCCATCGGCGAGGCCGGGATCATTGGCCGCCACCTTTTGAACGGTTACGTTCCCCAGCCTCTCCCTCTTCACCCGCCGTTTGAGGTAGGAGACCATGTGCGGCTCGACGTCGAGTGCCAGCACGCGACCGGTCGAGCCGACCGCCTTCGCCAGATGGGGCTCGAAGTGCCCCGTCCCGGCGCCGATGTCCGCCACGACGTTCCCGGGCCACAGCTGCAACAGGCTCACGACGTCGTCGGGCTTTTGCCAGACGTCGCGTTTGGGGCCCTCGAAGGCCTTCACGTACTTCGGGACGTCGGAGAAATCGTGTTCGTGGTGATCTGCTCCAGGTGGATGAGAAGCAGATTCTGGGTCCGCGGCGATCCCCGGCGACGGGGCTATCAAGACGGCGATGGTGAGACCTGCCAGCGACAGCGATTCGAAGAAGACCGAGGACTTTGAATTCAAGAGTCACCTCTCCTGTGCGTAAATGGCCGATGAGCGTCAGGGGCAGCGGCGATCGCGGCCGCGGCCGCCGTCCGCGCAGAGCGCCCGCAGCGCCGCCTCAATCGGAGCGTTGTCGGGGAAGCGCGTGCGGGCGTCACTCAGCGTGATCAGCGCACGCTCGTCCTGCCGTGTGGAGTGGAGTCCCACGCCGTACGCGTAGGCATACTGGCTATTGTTCGGCGCCAGCTCGTTGGCCCGCCCCAGCTCGCTGACGCCAGCCGCGACCTCCTGGCGGCGCACCAGCAGCATCCCGAGCGCGAAGTGCGCGTCGGCGGAGTCCGGATAAAGCGCGCAGGCCTTGCGGAGCAGCGGCTCTGCCGCGGCGTCGTCGCCGCTGCCGCGCAGGTAGTCCGCGAAGTTCAGGTAAGCCACGAGCGACGTGTCGTCCCGCCGCAGCGCCCGCTCGAACGCCGCCCGCGCGGCAACTGGATCGCCGGCGGCCCGGCGCAGGCCCGCCAACTCGACCAGCGCCTCGGCGCGATCGGCGTTCGCGGTCAGCCAGGCCTCGTACTCGGTCAGCAGGGCGGCGACGTCGTCACGTGCACCCCCAGCCGGCGTACCCGCGCGCGCGCTGCCGAGCAGCGGCGCGACGGCCAGGCGCACGTCGCGCGAAAGATCGGTCGCCTGGCCCGCCAGCGCGCGCGCGGCGTCCGGGGCGGACCGCAGCGCCTCGACCGCGCCCAGCCGCGACCAGGGGTCATCGGCGCGCAACAGGGGCTCGGCGATGGCGGCGGCATCCACGGGTGCGCTGGCGCCCAGCGCAGACAAGGCGGTAGCCTTGGACAGGCCGGCCATCGCCGGGTCGTCCAACAGCGCGCGTACGGATGCGACGGCGTCCCGTTGCTCGTGCCGCGCGCTCCACAGCGCCGGGCCGAGCAACTCGGCCGCGGACGGTCCCTGGCGCGCAGACGGAGCTGGGCTTCGCCGAGCGGAGTCGTCGCGGGAGGGCGTGTCGACCCTCTCGGGGTTCCCGGCTGATGGTCGGCCGCTGCGGTGTCTGGCGATGGCGTCGGCCGCCCAGGCGTTGCCGCGGGCTGCATGGCAGCTGGCGCACGCGTTTGGCGTACCGAGAGTGTCGCTGAGATCGGGACGAGGGACCGCGATGCGGTGATCGCGGCGTTCGTGAACCACCATGTACGTGCGCGAGGGCATGTGGCAACTCACGCAGCGCGCGCCATCCGTGCCCGCAGCGTGGAAGTGGTGTTGCGGGCCATCGAAGGTCTGTCGGTCGTGGCACTGGGTGCACAGCGCGTTTCCTTCGGCGCGCAAGCGGGTGGTGTGCGGATCGTGACAGTGACTGCAGACGATCCCGCGCGCCGCCATCTTGCTCTGCAAGAACGAGCCGATCTCGAACACCTCGTCCCTCATCTGCCCGTCGACGAAGTACAGCCCGTCCTGCAGTAGCTCCGGGCGCCAGGTGTCGTGCATGCGCTCGTGGGATGCGTCTTCGCGCAGCCGGACGCGGCGGGCGTGGCAGGCGCCGCATTGGTCGAGTTGCTCGGTCTGGGTGTGTAGCCCGTTCACGAAACGCCGCGCGGGCGCGCCGCTCGCCCCGTGCTGCACCGCCTCGACGTGGGCCGAGCCTGCGCCGTGGCAGCTTTCGCAGCCATTCCCGAGCTCGCTCCACTGGCTGTCGAAGCGACCTGTCGCGTCCGAGAAGCGCTTGCTGAAGCTGGTGGTGTGGCAGTCGCCACACATATGATTCCAGTTCTGCCGCGGGCGCATCCAGAACAGGGGGTCCGCAGGCGTGACGTTGCTGGCGGGGTACAGGTGGAACCAGCGCTGACCACCTCTCTCGCGCGGGCGCGCGTCCCAGGCGAACGGCAGCGCCTGGATGCGCCCGTCGTCGAATGCCACCAGGTATTGCTGCAGCGGCGCGTACCCCAGCGTGTACGCGATCTTGAACGTCTCGGGCTTACCCGACTGGTTCTCGGTGGTTACCTGGAACGTCGAGCCACGCCGCGAAAACTGTGTCTCGCGCCCGAAGTAGCGGAAGGTGACGTCGCCGAAGTCGCCGAGGACGGTGTTCGCGTCGGCCTGCTCCATGGCGTGGCTGTGATGCGACGACGACCAGGCCGCCTGCTCGGCGGGATGGCAGCCAGCGCACGCTTGCGAGCCCACGAAATGCGGGGACGGCGCGGCGCTGCCGCCCATTCCGCCATCGGCCTGTCGCGGGCGGGCGATCGCCAGCAGCGCCAGCCCTCCAGCCGCGGCGGTCGCCAGCGCCGCCAGGGCGGCGACGCGTCGGCGTCCGAGGGATGACGTGGGTCGGGTCGGCAAGACCTTTCCCGTATAGTAGACATGAGTCCTTGTTACAAGATCGGAATGCGGCCTGGCGGGCACGGGCGGTCGCCAGGCATGCGCTACCCGGGGTGACCTCGGATTGCGCGTCCCGATGCATCGTGACCGCAGCGCTGCTGCACCCGCAGCAACGCGTTGGACCGCTCCTGGTGCCCAGGGCCACCTGGACGTGGCATCGTTCGTGCTGCCGCACCCCGCGTGCACCATTCCGCGCGATCTCGGGCCAAGCAAGTCCCTCCAGGCGACGGCCCCCCCGATTCGTGGAGCGCGCCGGGCGCCATCGAGAGGGCGCTGGAGAGCCTGAGCCGAGGCGGGCTGGTGGTGCTCGCCGACGTCGACACCGGACGAGCGGATCTGGTGGCGGCCGGATCGTCGATCACGGCCGAGCTCGTCAACGCGCTGGCCATTCATGGACGGGGTTTGCCGTATCTTGCCCTGTCGGCCCAGCGAGTCGATCGGTTGCGGCTGCCCCCCATGGCGTCGACGTGGAACCTTTGCCGCAAGCCGTTCACGATCAGCATCGAGGCGCGAAGCGGAGTGACCACGGGCATCAGCGCCGCCGATCGGGCCCGCACCATCCGCGTGGCCACCTCGCCTGACGCCGAGCCCGCCGACCTGGTGTCGCCGGGCCACGTGTTTCCGCTCCGTGGACGGTCCGAGGTCCGGTCACCGGGCTTCGGTCGTGTCGAGGCGGCGCTCGCGCTGGTCAAGGAGGCCGGCGCGTTCGACGGCGCTGCGATGACGGAGATCCTGGACGACGCGGGCGCGCTGGCAGCGTCCGCCTATGTGTCCGCGCTCGGCGCCCGGATGGGATTGTCGATCGTGGAAGTGGGCGCCGTGGGGGCGCGTTTCGGGGTCCCGGCGACATCGTCCTCCGCGCGCGCAGCGTCGTCACCGCTGCCGTCGTCGCCGCGCGCGAACCCAGCGCTCGTCGAGGGATTGCCATGTCGCTGATCGTCGCCGTCTCCGGCAGCCCGTCGAGCACGTCCCGCACGCTGTTGCTCGCGCGCCACGTGATCGGACGTCTCGGCCGCGCGGGTTTCGACGTGGCCCTGATCAACGTTCGGGATCTGCCCTCCGAGGATCTGCTGGCGGGCCGGGCTGACGCGCCTGCGGTGCAGCGAGCCGTCGCGCTCCTCGAACGGGCGGATGGCGTGGTGGTTGCCACCCCCGTATACAAGGCGGCCTACTCCGGCACGCTGAAGGTGTTCTTGGATCTGCTCCCACAGTTCGCGCTGGCGGGGAAGGCCGTGCTTCCGTTGGCGACGGGCGGGACTGTCGCTCACGTCTTGGCGATCGACTACGCCCTGCGACCCGTGCTGGCGGCGCTCGGCGCGCGCCACGTTCTGAACGGATTGTTTCTGCTCGACAAGCAGATCGAGCGCACGGCCGAGGACGAAGCCCTGATCGAGGAGCAGGCCGAGACGCGCTTGACGACGTTGCTCGACGAGCTGGCCGTCGCTGCCCGCTTCTCCGGTGCGAAGGCGGGCGCGTCGGCCGACCCACGTGCGGAGACGCGGCTGGTCGGGGCTTCGGTCTAGCAAAATAGACATTTGTCTTGTTTTGATGAGTTCGCGAGAGTAGAGTCGCGTCATGTCCTTCAACGGTCTAGATCCGACGCCGTCGGCGCGAGGACTCCCGTGGCAGTCCTGACGTTGCCGCAGCCCGAGAAGCTCTCGCTGTCGGTTCGCGCGAAGGCGCTGGTCTTCGAGGATCCAAAGTCGCGAGCGCTGCTGTTCCGCATTCGACAGATGGCTCCCAGCAGCGCGACGGTGCTGGTGGCGGGCGAGACGGGCACCGGGAAGGAGATCGTCGCGCGCCACATCCACGAGCTGTCCGATCGCGCCGCTCAGCCGTTCGTGGCCGTCAACTGCGGCGCGTTCTCGGAGTCGCTGATCGAGAGCGACCTGTTCGGTCACGAGAAGGGCGCCTTCACGGGCGCACTCGGCGCCAAGCCGGGATGGTTCGAGTCGGCGCATGGCGGCACACTGTTCCTAGACGAGATCGGCGACTTGCCGCTCGGCGCGCAAGTCAAATTGCTGCGCGTGCTGCAGGAGCACGAGGTGGTGCGGCTCGGATCGCGCCAGTCCATTCCGGTAGACGTGCGCCTCATCGCGGCCACCAACGTGCGACTCGAGGAGGCGGTGGCGGCTGGGCACTTCCGCGAGGACCTGTACTACCGGTTGGCGGTCGCCAAGCTGACCGTCGATCCGTTGCGCGAACGACCAGGCGACATTCTGCCGCTGGCGCAGTACTTTCTGAACGTCTATGCCGAGCGCCTTGGGACCATCGCGTTGCGCGGGACGCCGCTGCTCACGCCGCCCGCGCAGCGGGCGTTGTTGGCCCACTCCTGGATGGGCAACATCCGGGAGCTGGAGAACGCGATCCATCACGCGTTGCTGGTCTGCCAGGGCGGACGCATCGTGCCCGAGGACCTCCCGCTGCTGGCGCTGCCGCCGCGCCGGACCACCGGTTCCGCTGGGCTCCCCACGCTGGCAACGATGACGTCGACGGACCCTCGCGTGATGCTGAAGGCGGCGCTGCTCGCGCTCTATGGCGAGGCGTCGTCCCCGAGTTTGTGGGAGGAGATCGAGCAGATGGCGATGTGCGTTGCCTACGAGTACTCGCACCACAACCAGTTGCAGACGGCGCGGCTCCTGGGCGTGAGTCGCAACGTGGTGCGGGCGCGGCTGCTGCAATTCGGCGTGCTGACCGGGGGGGCGCGGTCCGAGGAGAGCGACCCGTCGGGCCGGTCGCTGGCGCCCGCGGTCGAAGGGTCGGCCGAGCGGTTGGCTCCGGCACGGTCCTCCCTGGTGCGGCAGGACACGGCCTAGTCTACCGCAGGGGCCTCGGAAGGCCCCTGCGAGACCACCCCCGCGGAGTGGCTTCTTCATGTCGCGGCAGGCCCAGCAAGGCTGGACCTCGCGGTGCTTGGATAGGCAAAGGATCCTGGAGGCTGAGCTGGCCGCGGCACGGGGCGTGCTTTGGCGCGGTACGAGGATCCGTCCACCGTTCCAACGAAAGGATCGCCATGAAGCTCTATTTCAGCCCCGGTTCGTGTTCGCTGTCGCCCCACATTGCCCTGCGCGAGGCCGGCCTGACGTTCGAGCTGGAACAGGTCGACCTGCGTGCCAAGAAGACCAAGCGCGATGACGACTACCTGGCCGTCAATCCCAAGGGCTACGTGCCGGCTCTGGTGCTCGACGACGGCGAACTGCTGACGGAGGGGGCGATCATCGTGCAGTACATCGCCGATCAGCGGCCCGAGCGGCGCCTGGCGACCCCTGCCGGCACACGCGAGCGTCGCCGCCTGAAGGAGTGGCTGCATTTCATCGCCACCGAGCTACACAAGGGGTTCGGCCCCATCAACAACCCCGCGTCGAACGATGAGTTGCGGAAGGTGCTGCGGGCGAAGCTGGACTCGCGCTTCGCGTTCCTGGCGAAGAACCTGGAGGGCAGGCGCTTCTTGCTGGGCGACGACTTCACGGTGGCCGACGGCTACGCGTATTACGTGCTGCGCAGCCTGCGCAAGCTCGACGGGGGCGCGCTGGAGCGCTCGCCCGTGCTGCGCGGCTACTTCGATTCACTGTCCTCGCGGCCATCGGTGCGCGCGGCGCTGGAGGCGGAGGGTGTGTCCGCCTGAGGGGGCCGGCCTCTCGGTGCGGGGGACGCCGCCGGGTGCTGGCGCCGCAGCAGCGCTGGTGCAAAGCCTGCGCGGCAGACAGCACACCGAGCCCGTGGTCCGAAGCGCGGCGCGGTCGGCGCGGGCTGGTACGGTGCCTGCACCCGCGGCCCGCAACCGTCGTGCCCCGCCTCGCCAAGTATCCGCTCCTGCGCTGCCTCGCGCTCTATCGGCTGACGCCTCGCCGTTTCCTCGCAACGCTTTCGCTCTACGCGACGGTGAACCTGGGGTTGGCGTGGCAGCAACGGCTGGTAGGCCGCGCCGTCCACGACGTCGAGCGCGGCGTGGCGGTGGTACGCACCGTGACTGGCGCGCTGGACACGCACGTGGCCTGGCGGTGGGTCTGGATCCTGGGTGTGGTCGCCCTGGCGCGGGCCGCCTTGCAATATGGGACTGGGCTGCTGGGATTGGTCATCCAGCAAGAGCTGCTGAGCACGCTGCGCGAGAAGATCCTGGCGCAGGTCCAGCGCCTGGATCTGGCGTACCACTGGCGACACGGCGCGGGCGAGATCATCACGCGCACCACCCGTGACGCCGACAAGCTCCGTGATGCGCTGACCAGCTTCTGGCGGCAGGTGGTCGATTCGGTGTTCGTGGTTGCCGCGGCGATGGCGCTCCTGTTCTGGTACCACCCGTTGCTCGGCGTCGTACCGCTCGTCCTGACGGTAGCGGGGTTGGCGGCGCTCATCCGGCAAGCCGACGCGCTGGTGGTGCTCGATCGGCTGGTGGGGACTGCCTACGACGAGGTCAACCAGGATCTGACCGAGGGTATTCATGGCGTGCGGGTGATCAAGGCGTTCTCGCTGGAGGGCGAGCGCGTGCGGCGCTTCGAGGCGCAGGTGCGCGTCTTCGTGGGCCGGGCGCTCGACGCCCTTCGCTACGCCAGCGTGCGGCTGCCCGGGCCGCAGATGGTGGTGGCCTTCGGTCAGGTCTGGGTGCTGGGGTTCGGGATCCACCTGGTCACGCGCGGTCGCCTGAATCGCGGCGAGCTGGTCGCGGCGCTGCTGATGGTCAACACGCTGGTCTTCCGCATCGAGAGCATCGGCCGCGTCATCAAGGTCTTCGCGGATGCCCGCGCGTCGGCGGCGCGTATCTGGGAGCTGCTCGACGCCGAGGTCTCCATCCGCGGCGGCGAGACGGCGCTCCCCGAGGGGCCCCTCGGCGTCCGTCTCGAGAACGTCGTCGTGCGGGCTCCCGGTGGCGGCAACGCGGTGCTGGAGGGCCTGTCCCTCTCGATCGCGCCAGGCGAGGTCGTGGCGCTGGTCGGCGCCACTGGTTCCGGGAAGAGTACGCTGGCCAGCCTGTTTCCCCGCCTGGTCGACCCCGACGCGGGCCGCATCCTGGTGGGCAGCGACCCTGGCGGCTGGCGCGATCTGCGGGCCCTGGACGCGGCGGCGCTACGCAGGCGGATTCACGCGATGCCCCAGGAGAGCTTCCTGTTCTCCGACACGCTGGCGGCGAACCTGCGGCTGGGGGCGCCGCACGCCAGTAACGACGAGCTGGCGTGGGCGCTGCACATGGCGTCCGCCGCCGATGTGCTCGCGGGGCTGCCCGACGGTCTGGAGACCCGCGTCGGCGATCGCGGCGTGACGCTGTCGGGGGGCCAGCGCCAGCGCATCTGCTTGGCGCGGGCGCTCCTGGCCCAGCCGGCGGTCCTGGTGCTCGACGACGCGACCAGCGCGCTCGACGCCGTCACCGAGCGGCGAATCCTGGACAACCTCCGTGCGCTCGGGCGCGACAGGGGCCACGCCACGACCGTCGTGTTGATCGCGGGCAAGCTGTCGACGATCCTGCTCGCGAACCGGGTGGCGCTGCTCGCCGGCGGTCGCATCGCCGCGGTGGGTAGCCACGCCGAACTGGCCGCCACGAGCCCGAGCTACCGCGAGCTGCTGGGTCTGGAGGGCGAGGGCGAGATCGACCTGACGGCGTTGCTGCCGCGCTCGGTGGCGGGGGGGATCCTCCGTGGCCACTAACACGTTCTCGAAGACGCGAGTCCTGTCGGACATCGAGCTCGAGCAACTTCTGGCGAAGCAGGCCATCGACCGCAGCATGCTGGGGCGCCTGCTGCCGTTGCTGCGGCCGGTGCGGCGCCAGGTGGCATGCGCGGTGGCCCTCGAGGCGGCGCTGGTGGCGGTGACGTTCCTGCGGCCTTGGTTCGTGCGCACGGTGCTGGACCGCGGGCTGCTGCGGTCGGCGGCTGGGTGGGCCGTCGACCCCCACGTGGTGGCGCCGGCTGTCGCGGGCTTGCTGTTGACCTGGGCGGCGCGCTTCGGCATCGCTGGGGCAGCCCAGTACGTGGCGGGCGCGGCAGCGGTGCGGGTCCTCAACGATCTGCGCATCCGCGCCTTCGCGCACGTGCAGAGCCTGAGCGTACGCTACTTCGATCGCGCCAAGGCGGGGCGGATCGTGTCGCGGGTGGACCGCGACGTCGACATGCTGGAGCCGCTGCTGATCCAGGGGCCTCCCGAGCTGCTGTCGGCGTGCCTGCGCTGCGGGGTCTCCGCCGTCTTGTTGTGGCGCATCTCGCCACGGCTGTTTCTCAGCCTGGGCGCGCTCGTGCCGCTGCTCGCCGCCGCGAGCTGGAGCTTCAAGCGGGTTTCGCAACGGAACTACGCGCGCGTGGCAGAGAACCGGGCTCGCTTCACCGCGCACCTGGTCGAGACGGTCGCTGGCGTGCGCATCATAAAGCAGACCGTGCAGGAGGAGCCCAACCGTCAGCGTTACCGCCGCTTGCTCGAGGACTTCAGCTCGTCGCTCGTGCGGGGCAACGTGACCTCGGGCTGGTTCGCGCCGTTCTCGGGCGTGCTCACGATCGCGGGCACGGGCGTGCTGCTGGCGGTGGGCGCGGGCGAGCTGGCCGCGGATCGCATCACGTTCGGTCAGATCGCGGCCAGTCTGTTCTACGTTCAGCTCTTCCTCGGACCGCTGCAGGAGCTGAGCGATCTGCTCGAGCGCTACACGAACGGCGCGGCCTCGGCGCAGCGGATCTTCTTGCTGCTGGACACGCAGCCGGAGATCGTCGATAGCCCGGCGCCGGTGGCGCTGCCACGCGCGCGGGGCGAGGTCGAGTTCCGTGGCGTGGTGTTCGCGTACGACGAGAAGGCTGTGCAGCCGGTCATCCGGGAGCTCGATCTGCACGTCCCCGCGGGCCAGGTGCTGGCCATCGTGGGCCCCACCGGCCATGGCAAGAGCACGCTGGTGCAACTGCTCACGCGCTTCTACGAGGTGCAGCACGGGGCGGTCCTGATCGACGGCGTCGACGTCAGGGAGCTGGCGCAGCGCGAGCTGCGGCGGCACGTCGGCGTGGTGCTGCAGGACAACGTGCTGTTCGGCGGCACGATCCTCGACAACCTGCGCCTGGCCCGACCGGGCGCGTCCGACGAGGACCTGATCGCCGCGGCGCGGGAGCTGGGCGTGCACGAGGCGGTGGCGCGGCTGCCGCGCGACTACCACACCGAGGTGGGACCCCAGGGGACGCACCTCAGCCATGGCCAGCGGCAGCTGGTGTGCCTGGTGCGGGCCTACCTCGCCAACCCGACGGTGCTGATCCTCGACGAGGCGACGTCAGCGGTCGACGTCCAGACCGAGCGGCGCATCCAGCACGCGCTCCGGCGCCTGTGCCAGGGGCGCACGGCCATCATCATCGCCCATCGTCTCGCCACCATCCGCGACGCCGACCGCATCGCCGTGATCAGGCACGGTCAACTGGTGGAGGCAGGCGACCACACCCAGCTCATCGCAGCCGGCGGCGACTACGCGAGCTTGTACCGCGCCTATCAGGAGAGCACCGAGGCTCAGGAGCGACGCGCGGGGTGAGCCCGCGGTCGCCTGCGCCCGGACGGTCCTGGCGAGCGCAGCGAGACGATTCGAGGACGAAGAAGGAGGAGAGAAACAATGAGCATCGAAGTGTTCTGGCAGCTCCCGGTGCAAGGTGACGGCCGCGCGCTCGAACCGGAGCTGTGGACTCGCGGCGACTACTCGGCCCATCGCAAGACGCCGCACCCGTTTGCGCGCACCGGCGTGCAGCGCGACGGCTACACCTTCTACGACCATCTGTCGCAGATCGCGGGCGCGGCGGATCTGGCGCGCTTCGACGGGCTGTGGGTCCCGCAGAGCGCGGGGGGCGAGGATCCGCTGATCGTCGCCGGCGCCTTCGCGCGCGAGGCGCCTCACCTGAGGCTGGTGCCGGCTCTGCGCGCGCCGCTGCTGTCGGCCGTCTATGCCACGAAGATCGCCGTCAGCTTCCAGCGGCTCACCGGGGGGCGCCTGGCGTGGTACCTGCACAACGAGGAGGACGACTCCGACACGTGGCACGGCCGCCACTGGAGTCTGGCCGAGCAGATCGCACGCACGGCCGAGTTTCTCGACGTGGCCAAGGGCTTCTGGAACGCGGCGCCGTTCACGTTCAAGGGGAAATACTACGAGGTCGAGAACGGCGGTTTCCCGCCACCACTGCAGGGGGAGACGCTGCCCCTGATCTATCTGTCCGGTCTGACCGAGGAGGCGCTCGAGCTGGGGGCGCGCCACGCGGATGTGTTCCTGTTACCCCTGGCGCCGCAGGCGACGGTGCAAGCGCAGATCGCGGACCTCGAGCAACGGGCGGCGCGCCACGGGCGGCGGTTGCGTTACGGCGTGACGGGCGATCTGGTGGCGCGCTCGAGCGACGACGAGGCGTGGGGCGATCTGCGGCGGCGATGGGAAGAGGTGGCCGCGCGGACGGTCCCCATCTCGCCGCGTGTACCGCGCCCTGCCTCGTTGCCCGGGTTCGACGAGCTCGTCACCGGGACGAACCTGTGGACGGGCTTCGGCCAGGTGCGGCGCGGCGCCTCGGCCGGGCTGGTGGGCGGCTATGGCGCCCTGTCGGAGCGTATCCGCGCCTACGCGCGCCTCGGCGTCGACACGTTCGTCTTCTCGGCCAACCCCGCGCTCGAGGAAGCCTACCGCGTGGGCGAGAAGCTGCTGCCGCAGCTGCGCGCCATCGCCGCCGAAGCGGCGGGACCTCCCTCACCTTCGAATCACGCGCCGTCCAATACCCAGGAGCAGCGCGTCGCCTGACCGGCGGCGCGTCGAAAAGGAGCAAGCGACCCATGGCACAATTTCACTGGCGAATTCCCATCCACGGCGACAAGGGCGACATCGGATCGCCTCACTACACGCGCGGCACCTGGGGGCCGCTCGTCGACGGCAACCAGGGTCCTCCCGTCGTCAACGGCAGGCCGGATCGATCCACGCCGTACCACGACTACTTGCTGCAGGTGGCGAAGGCAGCCGAGATCGCCGGCTTCGACGGCGCCCTGATCCCGTCGTTCCCCGATTCGGAGGACCCGTGGGTGATCGCGTCGTCGATCGCGCGCCACACGAAGACCCTTCGTTTCATGATCGCGTATCAGCCCATGTGGTTCGATCCGCTGCACGCCGCGAAGGCGTCGGCCAGCCTGCAGCGGTTGTCCGGGGGGCGGCTGTTGTTCAACATCATCACGGGAGGCGGCGGTCCCGGTCAGCTCTGGTGGGGCGATCGCATCGCCCACGACGACCGTTATGTCCGCACGACCGAGTTCCTCGACGTGCTGAAGGGGGTCTGGGACGGAAAGCCCTTCAGCTACGACGGCAAGTTCTTCAAGATCAAGGACGCCGTCCTGCAGGCGCCGCTCGCTGGCCAGCGCTTCCCCGAGCTCTACTTCGTGGGGTCGTCCGACGTGGCGCTCGCCGCTCAGGGCAAGCACGCCGACTTCGATCTAACCCACCTCGAGCCCGAGGCGAACCTGGTGACCAAGTTCCGGCGTGTCCGCGAGCTGGCCTCGAAGGACGGGCGAACCGTTCAGCCGGGGGTCCGCTTCAACATCATCGCGCGGCGGACGCCCGAGGAGGCGTGGGGCGTGGTGCGGCGCGCGTGGGACAACGTGGACTGGGACGCCAAGGAGAAGGCGCCGCCGCGCGGGCGGGGCGACGCGGTGGGCTCGTTCCGGGTCACGGTCACCCGACAGACCAAGGTCGAGGATCTGATCGTCGAGGATCTGTGGGGCGGGTTCGGCACCCTGGGCAGTCAGGGCTCGCCGCTCGGCTTCGTGGGCAGCTACGAGCAGGCGGCTGAGCGCATCGACAAGTTCATCCGCCTGGGCGTGGGGGGCTTCGTCCTGTCGAGCACGCCGGCGCTGGAGGAGGCGTTCCACGTCGGTGAGGAGGTGCTGCCGCTCGTGCGCGGGGTGCGCGCGCCCGCACAGGTCGCGCAGGGCTGACGATGACCCGCGCGCCGACGAGGAGATGACATGAGCAGAGTGGAGCAGATCTGGTTCACCCGCTGTCCCGTGCCCACGGCGACGGGGCTGGCCTACAAGCTGGGCTGGCTGGACGAGGAGTTCAGGGACGACGGCATCGTCATCAGCACGCTGCAGGAAGTGGGCGGCGAGCTGGCGCGCCATCACTACGACCACGAGCTGCCGACGCTGATCCGCGAGGGCGGCAACCTCATGGCGCTGCCCGCGCGGGCTCATGGCGCGCCGACCCGGCTGGTCGGGCTGACGTGGATCGACGAGTGGCAGACGATCCTCGTCCGTCCGGGATCGGGCATCAGCGCGCCCGAGCACCTGAAGGGCAGGCGGCTCGCGCTGCCGGCCTTCCGGGCCGCGGATCTGGCCGAGAACCGCCGCGGGCGGAGCATCGCGCGGGGCATGAGCCTGGCCGGTTACAAGGGCGCGCTGGCGTCGGTGGGGCTCACCTTCGACGACGTCCGCTTCGTCGAGGTGGGCAGCCGCGGGCCGCGCGAGCTGCGCAGCAAGGGCTCGAACAACCTGATCGGCCAGTGGGAGGGCATAGAGCCCCTGATCAGGGGCGAGGTGGACGCGGTCTACGCCAAGGGCGCGGCGGCCGCGCACCTGGCGCGCCAGTATGGCGCCCAGGTGGGCATCGATCTCGACAAGCTGCCCGAGCGTCGCTTCCGCGTGAACAACGGCACGCCGCGGCCCATCACGGTCCACGAGGACTTCCTGGAGAATCACTTCGATCTGCTTGTGCGCTTCCTGTATCAGACGCTGCGGGCGGCGGAGTGGGCGGCGACGAACCTGGAGCGTCTGCGGAAGATCTTGCAGGAGGAGACGCGGACGGACGCCGAGTCGGTCAGCGCCGCCTACCGGGACGGGTTTCATCTGTCGCTGGCGCCGGATCTGTCACCTGAGCGGGTCGAGCTGTTTCGGCAGCAGAAGAACTTCCAGCTGGTGCACGGCTTCCTCGATCGCGACTTCGACTACGACGCTTGGGTAGACCACCGGCCGCTGGAGGCGGCACGCAGCGCGGCGGCCTATCGCGCGTCACGGAGCGAGGGCAGCTCGCGGCGCCGTGGCCGGCCGCCCGAGTTGGTGACGCCGCTGCCGGCCGCGGGCGGTCCGCCCAACTGATCATCGCGGCCCGGGCCGTCGGGCTGCGCCGCTGCGCACAGGGATGTTGCCACCTTGCTGGGGAGGCAGCAGCGACGCCGGCGGGAACGCGCGCGGGCGAGGCGCTCCACCCTGGCACGCTTCGTGCGATTGCTGCGGGGGCTTCATCGAAGCCGAATGGCCGAGGCCGCGTTCGACTCTCTCTCTCTCTCTCGTCAAGGAAGGACAAACACCATGGGCACACCCGCACTCGCTCCGGAAGTCACAGCGTTCGTCGAAAAGGTCAAGCAGGAAGCGTCGCTCGCGTTCGACGTGTTCCGCGAGACCGGCACCATCACCGCCAACGGCACCGTCGGTTTCACCGAGCGGGTGCCCGGTCACGACAAGCTGGTGTCGGTGCAATACCCGGGACCGTGGAACCGAGGCAAGGCGCTGGAGCCGAGCGTGCTCGGCCTGGACGGCACCGTGCACCTCGGCCAGGCCCGCGGCAACAAGTGGCTGAAGCTGTTCTCGCAGCACCCCGACATCACCACGATCTCGCACGTACACGCGCCACACCTGGCGGCCTGGGCGCAGACGCACCGGACCTTCCCCATCCACTACGTGCCGGCGCAGCGCAATCACCTGATCCGCGAGCTGCCCACGTACATCGATCGCCGCCAGGCGCAGGAAGACTTCATCCTCGACCAGCTCAGTCTGAACCCGCAGACCCCGGCTATCCTCGAGGCGAACGGCGGCTCGACCGTGTGGGGCAAGGAGGGCCTACGCAAGACGGCCGAGTTCATCCTGTTGCTGGAGGAGGGGGCCCGCGTACAGATCCTCGCCGAGTCGATCGGCGGCTCGCGCGACTATGGCCCGGGGGTGCTGGTGCAGCAGTGGAAGCGGCGCGAGCTCATCGGCAAGGCCAAGGAACTGGGCCTCTTGCCGACGACGCCGGCCGACGCCTGATCGCGCAGGGTCCGATCGCCGGCGCCGCGCGGTGCCGGCGATCGGGGAGGGCTTCGCCCATTGGGCGTCGCTTAGTGGTGTCGGTGCACGCCGATTATTGCTCACGGCTCGATCACCTCCGCAGATGTTCTGCCTCCCACAATTGAGGACACCCCCTAGACGATGCGGGCCGCGTCCTCGAACGTCAGGCGCGGGCCGCGCGGCGGCAGCGCTGCTCGATCACCGTAGCCCAGGTTGATCACCATCGTCGTCTTGGCGCCACCGTCGGGGAAGAACGCGCTGTCGACCTCCGCCTCGCGGAACCCCGACATGGGCCCTGCGTCGAGGCCCAGCGCCCGCGCGGCGAGGATGAGGAAGGCCGCCTGCAGCATGCTGTTGCGCTCGCCCGTCTGCTCGGCCAGGCCCGGTGTTTCGAGGAAGAGCTTCCGCGCGTCGTAGCCTGGAAACAGCTCGGGCAGGCGTTCGTAGAACCTCGGATCGTAGCCGACGATCGCCGTCAACGGGGCCGCCAGCATCTTCCTGCGATTCGAGGACGACAGCGCGGGTGCGAGACGATCCTTCGCGGCGGCCGAGCGCACGAAGACGTAGCGGCCCGGCTGGCTGTTGAACCCCGTGGGCGCCAGCTTCACCAGGTCGTAGAGGCGGCGCACCGTCTCTTCGCTGACGGGGCGATCGACGAACGCCTGGATCGATCGCGCCTCGATGAAGAGGCGAGCGAGCGCTTCACTGTCGAGGCTGATGGCCATTGGTGACTCATCGGCTCGCAACGCGTGTGCCAAGGAGACGGCGCATGAGCGCGCGCGCTGCTGCTGCGGCGGGCGCAGCGCTGTTGATGGGTCAGCAGTCCCTGTTTCAGTGGCAGCCCGGCGCGCCCGCGCGATCGCCGCGCAGGCGGCAGGCAGCGCGGATCGCCCTTGATTTCCGTCGCGCGCTTCACCCAACGGCGGCCGCCTAGTCACCGGCACGCTCCTTGCGATCGCCGCTGGGCCACATCCACTGGCCTGGCGCAAAACGGAGACCACAACTTGATCCGATCAGCTCGCACCCGAAGCTTCACGCTCGCATCGTCCACCTTTGCTCTGGTCTTCGGCATTGGTTCCACCGTCGGAGCGCAAGCTCCGGCCCCGACCGATTCGGGATCCCGGCCCGGCGAAACTGCGCCGCGAGCGAAGGCGGGCCCGGCGCGCGCTCCAGTGGCGCCGTCGGCGAGCGGCGACGAGCCCGCGCGGCCGCCCAAGGTCGCCCAGGCAAGCTCGGTGGCGGGCTCGGAAGCCCCAGCGGGGGCGTCCCAGGAGGACACGGGCGCGCCTACGCCCGCTGGCGCGCCGGCGAGCGAGCCACCGCCCGCGCCTTCCGACGACGCCGTCGCAGCGCCACCGCCGGCGTCGCCGCCCCCGCCTCCGCCCCCGCCCTCACCGCCTGCCCCGCCGGCAGCGGCCTCGCCGCCGCCCCCACCGGCCGGGTCCTCCGTGGACCCGCCCCCGCCCACCACACCGCCCCCGCAATCGCAGCAGCTGTCGTCGGTGGTGGTCACGGCACAGCGTCGCGAGGAGAAGGTGCAGGATGTCCCCATCGCGGTGACCGCGATCCAGGGCGACACGCTCGCGCACTCGAACGTCGTGAAGACCGCCAACGATGTCGTCCAGTACGTGCCGGGCGCGTCTGCGTCGGCCACCGACGGCCGCACCCGCCCGCGCTGGTTCCTGCGCGGCATCGGAACGAACGAGACGGCGGCTTCGACCGTTAGCCCCATCGGCATCTACAACGACGACGTCTACCTGAACAACGTCTATATCCAGGGCTTCCCGTTGTTCGATCTGGACCGCGTCGAGGTGCTGCCCGGGCCACAGGGCACGCTGTGGGGCAAGAACACCACCGGGGGCGCCATCCACTTCATCTCGAGGAAGCCGACGTTCGACGCCGACGGCTACGCCCAGGCGGGGTACGGCTCGTACCAGGAACAGACGTATCAGGGCGCGGTGGGCGGCGCCGTGCTGGGTGAGACCGTTGCGGCCAGGCTGTCATACTATCTGGAGGATCGGCAGGGCTGGGTCTACAACCAGGCCACGCAGCGGAAGGACGGCGCGGTGTTCGACAGCGCGGCGCGGGCCCAGGTGCTGATCTCCCCCGGTCACAACTTCGAGGCGCTGTTCACCGCGAAGCTGCGCCGGGAGGACGGCGACAAGTCGCCGTCCTTCTCCGTTCTCGATCCCACGCAGACGCTCAAGAACCCGCTCTATACCCCGGCCAGCCCGGGAAACGCCGCGATCGCCTCGGCCGGCCAGAACGAGGAGACCCTGGACTCGGACGGGGGCAGCTTGCGGCTCAACTGGTACGGCGCCGGCTACGGCCTCACGTCGATCAGCGCCTTCGATCGGGGCAAGCGCGTGCTCTTCAGCGGCTCGGCGATCGCCGTGGACATCGGTGACAGCCGCGCCTTCTCGTTCAGCCGGCAGTTCAGCGAGGAGGTTCGGTTGACCTCACCCACCGCGGATCGCATCAACTGGATCGCCGGCGTCTACCTGTTTCGCGAGAACCTGACCACGAACTCCGTCACCCGAAACAGCCCGGTGCCGGGCGCGTCGGGCTCCAGCCCCACCGGCAGCAGCCCGTTCGCGTTCAACTACACGGCGTACGACCAGATCACCACCAGCGTGGCGCCGTTCGCGAGCGCCACCGCGCGCATCATCGACAAGCTGTCGCTGACCGGTGGGCTGCGCTTCAGCTCGGAGAGGAAGACGTACGACCTCACCTACGTCGAGGCGCCAAGCAGCGCCTCCTACAACAGCAACGTGACCCAGTGGTGGCTGTCCGACGCGGTCACCTCGCTAAAGGACCCGCAGCTCTCTTCCGCCGCACACACGTGGAGCCGCCTCACCTACGACGGGACGCTGCAGTTCAAGGCCACGAAGGATCTCAACGCCTACCTGCACTACGCCCACGGCTTCCGCGCCGGCGGCTTCGTCGTCGCGCCCGACAACACCATCACCCAGCTCGATCCCGAGACGCTGAACGACACCGAGCTGGGCGTGAAGTCGCAATGGCTCGGGGGCAAGCTGACGGTGAACGCGGCGCTGTTCAACTACGCCTACAAGGACATCATCGTGGGCGTGCTGTTGCCGGTACCCGGCACCACGACCACCAAACAGATCCAGGAGAACGCCGCCACCGGGTACTCGCGGGGCGGCGATCTTCAGGTCGGCTACCTGCTCGGCTCGCGGCTGCGTGTGCAGGGCGCGCTCGAGGTCCTGCGCACGCGGTATAGCGACTACTCATCGACGGCCTCCGGGCAGACCATCGACGCCACCGGCAACCGCTTCACGCGCGCCCCCGCCTTCTCGACCACCCTCGACGTCGAGTACACCGCGCCGCTGCCGAACGGCGACGGCGTCGGCGCCGGCACGGACTGGAGCTACCGCAGCACCCAGTACTTCAACGCCGTCAACCAGACCGACCCCACGCTCTCGCAGACCGGCTACTTCCTGGGCAACGTGCGGCTTTTCTACCGCGTCGTGCGCGATCGGCTGGATGTGACGCTGTTCGCCCGCAACGTCACGAACACGGTGTACTCGGTGCTGTCCACCGGACCGTCCAATGGCGTGACCCGCCAGGTGTACGGCCTGCCGCGCGCGTTCGGGGCCTCGCTGTACCTGCACTTCTAGTCAAAGGACCGTGGGGCTCCTCGAGCCCGTGAACGTCTTCAGAAAGAAAGGATCATCATGAGCCAAGCCATCGCAAAGCCAGACACCCTCTGGTACACCCGCTGCAGCATCCCCACGCCGCTCGGCGTGGGGGCACAGCTCGGCTTCTACCGCGACGAGTTCGCCGCCGATGGCATCGCCATCAAGTCGCTGCAGGAGTCGCGCGATCCCGCCGAGACCGATTCGCACTTCGAGCACACGCTTCCGCACTCGTTCCGGCTAGGCGGCGCAGTGCCGCCCATCTGGGCGCGCGCCAAGGGGCAGGACACCCGCGTCATCGGTATCTCGTGGATTGACGAGTACCAGGCCATCCTGGCGCTGCCCGGGTCGGGCATCCGGGGAGCAGCGGACCTGCGCGGCCGCAAGCTGGCGCTGCCACAGCGTCGCGACCGGGCGGACAGCGTCGACGTAGCCCGCGCCTCTGCGCTGCGCGGTCTCCTGGTCGCGCTGGAGCTGGCAGGGCTCGGACAGAAGGACGCCGAGTGGGTGGACGTCCCCAACGACCGTTACCGGGACGGCCCGAACGTCGGCGCGCCCGATACGGCGGTTCGGCGCCGGCAAGCGCACAGCTACACCAGCGTCGCCCACGCGCTGGTGAAGGGCGAGGTCGACGCCATCTACGTCAAGGACGTGCGCGGCGCGCAGACGGCCCACTTGCTGGGCGCCCTGGTGGCGGTTGATCTGGGCGGTCACCCAGACCCCTACGTCCGCATCAACAATTGCACGCCGCGTCCGCTGACCATCAACGGCGCCTCGCTGCGCGAGTTCCCCGAGGTGGTCGATCGCTTCCTGCGTCGTGTGGTCGAGGTGGGCGCGTGGGCGCGCCAGCACCAGGCCGAGGCGCTGACGCAGATCGCGCGCGAGACGAACTGGACGGAGTCGTGGGTCAAGCTGGCCTACGGTGAGAACGCTCACGAGCACCTGGACGTGAACCTGGAGCCGGCGTCGATCAAGGGCCTCGCGACCTTCAAGGACTTCCTGTTCCAGCACGGCTTCCTGAAGCAGGACTTCGCGATCGCCGACTGGATCGATCCGCAGCCGCTCGGCCGCGTCAGGGCGGCCACAGAGGTGTCACCGCCGCGCGCGCCGGGGCGCACCAGCGCTAGCGGCGCCGGACAGCCGCGGCGGGTGGCCTGACATGGACCGGCAACGGCGTCGGGTGCTGACCTGGGTGGCGGGGGCGGCCGTGACGCCGTTGCTGGCACCTCGGCGCGCGGGAGCGGCGGGCGCGTCGCCCGCCGCGGTTCGCATAGCCGGCGGAGCCTCCAGCGCTCAAGGCCAGATCCGCCTCACGGGCCTGTCGCACGTGCTCGCCGAACAGGGCTGGCTGGAGGCGGAGCTGACGAAGCGCGGCGTGCGCCTGGAGTGGTTCACCACCGCCCACGCCGCCACCGGTCCGATGATCAACGACGGTTTCGCGAACGGCACGGTCGACTTCGCCGCCTACGGCGATCTGCCGTCCGCGATCCTGAACGCCAACGGGGTCGAGACGAAGCTGGTCGTGCCGCACGGCTTGGGGCAGGGGGATGCTTTCCTGGTGGTCCCCGCCGACTCGCCGGCCAAGACCATCGACGATCTGAAGGGCAAGCGGCTGGCCGTTCACCGGGGACGTCCCTGGGAGATCCCGCTGCTGCGTCTCCTGGCATCGCGCGGGCTGTCTTACGCGGACTTCAAGCTGTTCAACATCAACCCCCAGGCGGGCATGGCGGCGCTGTCGTCGAACCACGTCGATGCGCTGCTGACGATGACCGACGCTTACCTGCTCGAGGACAAGCATGTGGGCCGCATCATCTGGTCCACGAAGGATCTCCCCCTCGACTGGAAGACGCGCACCGAGCTGTGGGCGGCGAAGTCGTTCATCGACGCCTACCCCGAGGCCACGCAGGTTGTGGTTACTGCCTACGTCAAGGCGGCGTACTGGGCGTCGCAGGAACAGAATCGCGAGGCGGTGATCCACGTCGCCACCAGCAACGGCACGCCGGAGTCGGTGGTGCTACGCTCGTATCAGAACGACCACGTGCCCTGGAAGGACCGCTGGTCGCCGCTGTTCAACGATCTGCTCTATGACCACTATCGCACCACGGTCAGCTTCGCGCTCAAGCAAGATCTGATCAGGCGCCCGGTCGACGTGGACGCCTGGTTCGACAAGCGCTGGGTCGCCGCCGCGCTTCGCGAGCTTCACCTCGAGACCTACTGGCAGCCCGTGAACCGCAAACCCGCCTGAGCCCCACTCCATTGCGGCCTCCCGCCTCTTCTATGGCCCCCTCCGCCTCGGCCCAGCGTGGCGGCGAGGGCCTGCGCGGGCTGTGGCCGTTCCTGCGGCCGCGCGCGCCGCGGCTGGCCTTGGCGGTTGTTACGGCGGTGGCCGGGCAGGTGGTGCTGGGGCTGTCGCCGCTGGTGCAGAAGATCGTCCTCGACGACGCGATCGTCGCGCGTCGGCGCCCGCTCGGTCTCTGGCTCGCCGTCTTCCTGGGCGCGGGGGTGGTGGGCTTCGCCGCGCAGGTGGTGCGGCGGTTCACAGCGGCCCAGGTCAGTCTGGACCTGCAGCACGACCTGCGCCTGGCCATCCACCGCAAGCTCAACGCCCTCGATTCCGCGGGCCACGAGGGCCTGTCGGCCGGGGACGTGATGGCCAGGGCGGCGTCCGACGTGACGCTGATCCAGATGTTCGTGAACCAGTTGCCCTTGCTGGTGGCCAACGTGACCCTGCTGCTCGTGAGCGCCGGGGTGATGCTGGCGCTCTCGCCGCTGCTCAGCCTGGTGGTGCTGCTGTTCGTACCGCTGTTCCTGGGCTTGGCGGTGCGGTTCCGCGACCGGGTCTTCCCTTCCAGCTGGAACGACCAGCGACTGTTCGGCGCGGTCGCCGGCGTCGTGGACGAGGCGGTCGCGGGCGTGCGCGTCGTGAAGGCATTCGCGCAGGAGGCGCGCGAGCTGGCGCTGCTGGTGGAGCGGGCGCGCGAGCTGTTCCGGTCCCGCATGCGCACGGCGCGGCTCACGGCGCTGTACTCCGCCACCCTGCAGGCGTTGCCGACGCTGGCCCAGTTCGGCGTGCTGGCGTTCGGCGGCTGGTTGGCGCTGCGCGGCCGCATCACGCTGGGCGTCTTCCTGGCCTTCTCGAGCTACCTGGTTCAGCTCCTCGCGCCGGTGCGGCTCCTGTCCGGGGTGCTGGCCAACAGCCAGCAGGCGCGCGCCGGCGCCACACGCGTGCTCGAGCTCTTGAGCTTGCCCGTGAAGGTGCAAGACACGCCCGGCGCCCAGCCGCTCGCAACCTGTCGAGGCGAGATCGAGCTGAGCCATGTCACCTTCGGCTATCCGGGCCGCGAGCCGGTGCTTCGCGACGTGAGCTTGCGCGTGGCGCCGGGGGAGCGCCTGGGCGTCGTGGGCGCGTCTGGATCAGGCAAATCGACGCTGGCCTTGCTGATGGCGCGCTTCTACGACCCCGACCACGGGAGCGTTCGCATCGACGGCCGCGACGCGCGGTCGTACGTGCTTGACGACGTGCGGCGCAGCGTGGGGGTGGTGTTCGAGGACAGCTTCCTGTTCTCCGCCACCATCCGCGACAACATCTCCTTCGGCCAGCCCGAGGCCAGCCAGGGCGAGATCGAGGCGGTGGCGCGACTGACGCACGCCCACGACTTCATCCGTGCGCTGCCAAGGGGCTATGCCACGCGGGTGGGCGAGCGGGGCTACACGCTGTCGGGCGGCCAGCGGCAGCGGCTGGCGCTGGCGCGGGCTGCGCTGGCCGACCCCGAGATCTTGATCCTCGACGACGCGACCTCGGCCATCGACGCCCGCACCGAGGAGGCCATGCACGCTTCGTTCGATCAGGAGCTGGGCCCGCGAACGACCATCCTCATCGCGCACCGGCAGTCCACGCTGAGGCTGGCCTCGCGGGTGGTGTTGCTGGACGGCGGGCGCATCGCTGCCGAGGGCACGCACGAGGAGCTGCTGGCGACGTCGGGCCGCTACCGGGAGCTGCTGGCGGGGCCCGAGCTGGTGGACGATCCCGAGCTGACCCTGGTCCCGGCGGAAGCCGTGGACCAGCGCGCCTGGCCGGCCGAGGTGGCGCGCGAGGGCGCGGAGCGGGCGGCCAGCCTCGATGCCGCGGTCGACATCGTCGCCTCGAAGGCGGCCACGCGCGGTGGCGGCGGCGGTGGCGGCGGGCGCGATCTCGGCGGCGGCCGGGCCGCGTTCGTGGCCGCCACGCCCGAGCTGCTCGCGCGCGTGGCGGCGCTGCCGCCGTTGCGCGACGAGCCCGCGGTCGACGTGGCGGTCGCGGCCGCCCCCGACGAGGCGATCTCGCTTCGCCGCATGATCCGCGCCTTCCGGGGCGCGCTCCTCCTCGGCCTCGGCCTGGTGGTCATCGACACGGCCACCACGTTGTGCGGACCGCTGCTCACGGGCCGCGCCATCGATCAGGGCATCGTGGCTGGAGACAGGCGCGCGCTGGCGGTGCTGGCGGCGCTGTTCCTGGGCGCGCAGCTGGTCAGCTGGGCGAACGCCCGCGCCATGCAGTTGCAGACGTCGCGCACCGGCGAGAACCTGCTGCTGTCGCTGCGCGTGCGCATCTTCGCCCACCTGCAGCGCCTGTCGCTCGACTTCTACGATCGCGAGATGGGCGGTCGGATCATGACGCGCATGACGACGGACGTGGAGGCGTTCGCGCAGCTGCTGCAGCAGGGCCTGCTGACGGGTGTGGTCAGCGTGCTGGGCTGCGCGGGCGTCATGGCGGTGCTGTTCGCTCTGAACACGCGGCTGGCGGCGGCGGCGTTTGCCACCTTCCCGCCCCTGCTGCTTGGCACGGCGCTGTTTCGGCGCGCCTCGGCGCGCGCCTACCTGCGGGCCCGCGAGCGCATCTCGGCGCTCTACGCCGACCTGCAAGAGAGCCTGGCGGGCGTGCGCATCACGCAGGCGCTGGTGCAGCAGCGACGCGGGCACGAGCGGTTCGCGCTGCTGTCGCGCGGCTACCGCGACGCGCGCCTGGCGTCGATGGGCCTGCTCGCGCTCTATTTCCCATTCTTGCAGCTGCTGGCGGTGGTGGGTAAGGCGCTCACGCTGGGCACGGCCGGCGCGCTGATGGCGGGCGGCCGGCTGACCGCTGGAGTCCTCGTCGCGTTCTTGCTGTACCTGGATCAATTCTTCACGCCCTTGCAGCAGCTCTCGAACGTGTTCGATCAGTGGATCCAGGCCCGCGTGTCGCTGGGGCGGATCCGCGAGCTGCTCGCTACCCACAGCGACACGCCCGAGGTCGCGCACCCCGTCGTCCCCGGGCGGCTGCGGGGCGACGTGCGCTTCGAGGCCGTGCGCTTCGCTTACCGGAACGGGCCAGAGGCCTTGCGGGGGGTCGACCTCCACGTGCGGCCTGGCGAGGTGGTGGCGCTGGTTGGGACGACGGGAGCTGGCAAGTCGACCTTCGTGAAGTTGGCCGCGCGCTTCTACGACGCGACCGCCGGCCGGGTGTTGATCGACGACGTTCCCGTCGAGACGCTTTCGCTGCAGGCGTTTCGCGCTCAGCTCGGGTACGTGCCGCAGGAGGCCTTCCTGTTTTCGGGGACGGTTCGCAGCAACATTGCGTACGGCCGGCCCGAGGCGAGCGATCTCGACGTAGAGCGCGCCGCGCGCGCGGTGGGTGCGCACGAGCTCATCGCGTCGCTGCCGCAGGGCTACCTGACGCCCGTGACCCAGCGAGGCCGCTCGCTGTCGGCGGGGCAACGCCAGCTGCTGGCGCTGGCGCGCGCCGAGCTGGTGGACCCGTCGCTGTTGATCCTCGACGAGGCGACCTCGAACCTGGATCTGGCATCCGACGCGCGGGTGCGCCGGGCGATGCGGCTCCTGTCGCGGGGCCGCACCACGCTGTTGATCGCGCACCGCCTGCAGACCGCGCGTCCGGCCGACCGCATCGTGGTGCTCGAAGACGGCCGCGTCGCCGAAGCCGGTTCACACGACGAGTTGCTGCGGCGAAGCGGCCGCTACGCGGCGCTGTGGAACGCCTTCGCGTGTGCGCCGTCGGGGCCGATCGCGACGCGGAGCCTCGGCCTCGGGCCCTGAGCGTCGCCATTGACGCGCGGCCGTGGAAGCCAGGCCGCCTGTCGTCAGGCCTTGACGGCAGCCAGCCGCCCGCCGCCAGTCACGGAGGGCGCGCCGAGCGACGGCATCGACGGGTCGGGGGTGGCCGGCTGATCCAGCAGCAGGCCGAGGATCTCGCGCTCGATCTCCTGCAGCAGGGCAGACCCGCGCTCGCGCGAGTGCGGATAGGGAACCCGCACCTGGCGGCCGATGCGCCCCGGTTTGCCGTCCATCACGACCACCAGGTCGCTCAGGAACACCGCCTCGGCCACGTCGTGGGTCACCATGATCATCGTGCTGCGGCTGCGCATCCAGATGCGCTGCAGCTCCTGCTGCAGGCGGATGCGCGTGAGCGCGTCGAGCGCGCCGAACGGCTCGTCGAGCAGTAACACCTTGGGCTCGTTCACCAGCGCGCGGGCGATGGCGGCGCGCTGGGCCATGCCGCCCGAAAGTTGGTGCGGGTACGCGTGCTCGAAGCCCTGCAACCCCACCAGCGCGAGGTACTCCTCGACCAGATCCGCCTTTCGGGCGGCCGGTAGGGGACGCATGCGCAGGGCCAGCTCGACGTTCTTCTCCAGCGTCATCCAAGGCAGCAGGCGATGGTCCTGGAATACGATCCCCCGGTCCAGGCCCGGGGCCACGATCGGCGCCCCGTCCAGCGTGATGCGTCCGACATAGCCCGTGTCCAGGCCTTCCAGCAGGCGCAGCAGCGTCGACTTGCCGCACCCGCTCTGCCCCACGATGCTGATGAACTGACCAGCCGGGATGAAGAGATCGATGCTCTCCAGGACGGGCAAGACGCGACCGCCCAGGTCATAGCTCTTCGAGACCCCCTGGATGTGCAGGGCCCCCGCCTGTTCGCCGGCACGCGAGGCGCTCGCCGCTGGCGGGGGGAGGGACGACGACGGCACTTTCGCTTGTCTCATGGTGGCTGTCATTCTTCGTGTGAACGAGGCTTCTTGGTCAGGAGGCGTGACGCCAGCGCTGCGCGCGGCGCCCGAGCCGTGTCACGGCGACGTTCATCAGCGATCCCAGCACCGCGATCGACGCGATGGCCACGATGACCAGATCCATGCGCCCCGCCGCCTGCGCCAGGGCCATGAAGCCGCCCAGGCCCGAGGTGGCGCTGAACAGCAGCTCGCTGCCCACGCTGGCGATCCACGTGAATGCCAGCGCCTGCAGGACCCCCGTCACGATGAACGGCGCCGCAGAGGGCAGCAGGATCTGGCGGAAGGTGTCGCGCCGCCCGAGGACCAGCGCCCGCGCCAGCTCCAGGTGCGCGCGTTCGACCTGTCGCAGCCCGTCCGCGGTGGCCAGCGCGACGGGATAAAAGGCCGCCAGCGAGACGACGAGCAGCTTCGCGCCCGCGCCGTTCCCGAACCACAGGCCGATGAGCGGCACGAGGCCCATGAGCGGGACCTGGCGCAGCCCGTGATAGAGCGGGCCGAGCAGGCGATCCGCGGTCCGGGACAGGCCCAGCACGGCGCCGAACGCGACGCCTGCCACGCTGCCGACCAGCAGCCCGGTGAACGCCTCCCGCAAGGTGCTGAGCGCGTCGTAGCGCAGCTCGCCGCTGCGGGCGACCTCGAGGAAGCCCCCGGCGACGTCGCGTAGCGGGACGAAGGCGTACGCGCCGCCCGGGCCACGGCGCGAGGCCAGGTGCCACAGGCCGCCGAGCGCGAGCGGCAACGTAAATCCGAGGGCGATGCGGCGGCCCACGGTTCGTCCGGAGCGCGCCGCCGTCACGCCGTCCTCCAGGCGGCCAGTCGGCGCTCGAGGAGGCGCATCGAACGATCCAGCAGGAAGCCGAACGTGCCGGTCAAGAACACGCCCAGAAGCACCACGTCCTGCCTCATCGTTTGCCGGCCCATCTCCATCATCTGTCCCAGCCCAGACTCGGACGCGATGATCTCGGCGGCGACGAGCACGGTCCACGACCGTCCGAGCGCGATGCGGATGCCCGTCACCAGCGCGGGCAGCATGGCGGGGAGCAGGATGCAACGGACGAGCGCGGGTCCGCGCAGCCCGTAGACGCGGCCCACCTCGAGAAAGCCGCGCGGGATGCTCTTCACGCCGTCGGTGGCGGCCAGCGCGACCGGAAAGAACGACGCTTTGGCGACGACGACGATCTTGAAGGTCTCTTCGATCCCGAAGACCAGGATCAGCATGGGGATGAAAGCGATGGAGGGCACTTGCCGGATGGCATGGAACAACGGGCCGCACACCTCCTCGGCGGTGCGCGAGAGCCCCATCAGCAGCCCGAACACCAACCCGGCGCCAGCGCCGAACCCGAAGCCCAGCGCGAGGCGCACCGGGCTCTTGCTGAGGTGGTGCAGCAGCTGGCCGTTCGCTAGCAGCTCGCGCACGGTGCCGAAGATCTGCTCGGGGGACGCGAGCACCTGGCCGCCTGGCCGCGTGGGCCGTCGGGTGGCCCACGTCCAGGCTACCAGCAGCGCGAGTGGGCCGACCGCGAGGGCGCCCCGCTCCAGCAACCAGGTTTGTCGGGCATTTGCCATGCGGGGTCATTACAAAGCACCTGGCGTGCCACGGGGGCGGCGCCGCCGCCCGGCGGTGGATTCGCGGCGCTCGGGTTGCGTGTCCGGGGCGCGAGAGCTGCGGGCGCGACCCGCGGTGCTCGGGAATCAGCAGCCCTGCGCGCCTGCTGATCGGCTGGCCGCACCGGGGACCTGCTGGGTCGGTGTGCGTCGCGGGGAGGCGCGGGCACGGCAATTGCGTTGGAGCCGTCGTCAGGAGGAATGTCCATCTTGTCCAAGCTCGTCTCGCTGGTTCAATCGCTTCGCCTCGACGGCCGCTCGAGGCTCGCTGCTCGTCGAGGAACGCCGACGCCCGCGCGAGCGGTCTGGCTCGCTGCCCTTGCGCTCGCCCTGACCGCGGGCTTGGGCGCTTGCAACGAGAATGATCAGAGCTTCTTCGTCGACGGTGGAGCTCGGCCCGCGGCGGGCGGTGCGGGCGGCGGCTCCGCGGCCGGAGGGGCGGGGGGGACCTCCGCGGGAGGATCCGCTGGCGAGGGCGCTGGCGGTCCGGGCGGCGGCGGCGGAACGGCGGCCGGGGGAGCCGGGGGCAACGACGCTGGGGGCGCGACCTCGGTCGGTGGCGCGGCTGGAGCTGGCGGCGCGGGCGGCGGCGCGGCCGGCGCCGCTGGCGGAGCTGGCGGGATTTGACGGAGTCCTCGAGGTCCTCGTGAGCGTAACCCCGACCCACGCAACCATCGAAGGGTCCCTGCTGGATCAGGCGCAGGCGCTGCTTGGCGGCTGCTGCGCTGGGAACAGGCCGCACATCCCTCGAGGCCGGGAGACCGGCCGTGACGGTGGCACGATCCTTGGAAAAGGGACCGCAACGTGAATTTCGAACCGTCCACATCCATGTTGTCCCTGTCAAGCGCAGCGCTGGCGGCGCCGCTGAAGCCGGTCACCTTCGAGCCGCCAGCCACGGCGCAGGCGTTCGGGGGACCGATATGGTCGTCTGCGCCCGAGCCCAGTCGCCCGTTCGGACCGGTTTTGATCGTGCTGGCGTCGGCCGCCATTCACGTGCTGCTGGCCTCCTGGCTGTCGAGCGCGCGGGCCCACGAGGGTCGCGCGTTCAAGTTGCCCAGGCATGTGCGCATCACCGTGGCTCGGCCACCCTCGCCGCCGAAGCCCGTCGCGGTGCCGGTCGCGGTGGCGCCTCCGCCGAAGCCGCCTGTCGTTCCCGTGATCAGGAAGAAGCTGGCGCCAGTCTCGCCGTCCGAGCAACCGAAGCCCGAGACCCCAGCTCCCGAGCCTGTGCTCGCCACGACCGAGGCCACGGAACCCGGTGCGGTGATCGGCTCCGCGCAGGGATCGGTCGAGGGCACGGGCGTCGTCGGGGGCGTGAAGGGCGGGACCGGCGTGGCCGTCGTGCCTCCATCACCTCCTCCGGCGCCCATCATCCAGGCCCACGAGGGCGCCGGCTACCTGCGCAATCCCCGGCCGCCATATCCGGAGATCGCGCGGGCGCGGGGATGGGAAGGCGAGGTGTTGCTGAAGGTGCGGGTGGCGGCCTCGGGACGCGCCGAGGCAATGGCGATCAAGCGGTCAAGCGGGCGCCACTTGCTCGACGACGCCGCCGTCGAGGCCGTGAAGGGCTGGACCTTCGTCCCGGCCATGCAAGGTGGCGTCGCCGTGGCGGGCTGGGTCGACGTGCCGCTGCTGTTCAGGCTGCAGTGACGCGAATCGCCCCGCGCGGGGAGCGAGAACGTCGTACGAGATCGAGAACCAAGCAGGGAAGCAAAGGATCAACAACATCATGTCGGATGCACTTCTGGAATGGGTGGTCAAAGGCACGCTGTACCTGCTCGGTCTCGCCTCGGCGGCGACGTGGGCGGTGGTCGCGATCAAAGGTGGACAGTTCTGGCGCGCTGGCCGCCGCGATCGGGCCTTCTTTGCCAGCCTGGCGGGCCGCAAGGCACCCGGTACATTGCCGACCGTCGCGGAGGTGGCGAAGTACGAAGGCCCGGCGGCGAGACTCACGGAGGTCGGCGTGCGCGCGCTGGAGGAGGCGGCCGAAATCGGCGGCGATCGAGCGGGAGATCCAGCCGGCGTCAGGGTGGAGCGGCGAGAATACGTCGAGCGCGCGCTGCATGAGCAGGTAAACCGCCAGCGCCGGGCGTCCGAGACGGGGCTGGTCATCCTGGCCACCATCGCGACGACGACGCCCTTCGTCGGGCTGTTCGGCACGGTATGGGGCATCGTCCATGCCCTGCGCCGCATCGGCGCGTCGGGATCCGCCAGTCTCGAGGTCGTGGCGGCGCCCATCGGCGAGGCGCTGGTGGCAACCGGCATCGGCATCGCGGTCGCCGTGCCGGCCGTGCTGGCCTACAACGTCCTGGTACGCAAGCTGAAGGTCCAGCAGGGAGAGCTGGAGACGCAAGCGAGCACGCTGTTGAAGCTGGCGCTGCGTGCGCGCGGGAGCAGCGCGCCGGTCGAGCGGGCGGTGTCCTTCACGGCGGCGGCGCTCTGATGGCCATCTCGGCGCACAAGGACGGCGACGACGTGTTGAGCGAGATCAACGTGACCCCGCTGGTGGACGTGATGCTGGTGCTGATGGTCGTCTTCCTGGTCACCGCGCCGCTGCTGACGAACGCGGTCCGGGTCAACCTACCCAAGACCGCGGCGACGGCACCCCCCGAGGAGCGCAGGGCTCTGAGTGTGAGCGTGGACGCGCGCGGCAAAATCTACCTGGACAGCGCGGAGGTGCCGTTGCCGCGACTCGAAGACCAGCTGCGGGCCTTGAAGGGGCGCGAGCCGGCCGGTGGCCAGGAGCTGTCCGTGCACCTCAACGCCGACCAGGCCGTGAACTATGGCGTGATCGCGAAGGTCATGTCGGCCGTCGACCGGGCTGGTGTCAACCAGCTCTCCGTCCTGACGGTCGCCGAGTAATCTGTGGCCTAAAAACCGCCGCCAGCTCGATGTCAGCTCACGATGCGGCCGGCCAACGTGATCTCGCGGACGTCGATTCTGCCGTGGCTGGCGAACACCGCGAAGTCCGCTCCATCCTCGGTCACCACCTCGCGAACCTGATCCGAGAAGTGGCGACCGTCGCGCAGATCGACCGTGATCGTGCTCCGGCGTAGCACGGCCTCCTCCAAAACATCGATGAAATCGCAGGTGCCTAGTCGATGTCCCATGTCACGCTCCTGTTGGTCAACACGAACAGGATGACAAAGATGGATCCTCCGGCGGCGAAGGCAAGTGACGAGGCGCCGCGCGGACGCTACCAAAAAAAAGAGCTCGCACGCGCCAACGCGCTACTGACGCAGGTAGCACGCCAAGGGATAGATGTTGAGGCGCTTGATCTCGTCGCGGGCGAGGCCGGCAACGACGTTGGCTCCCGTGGGGCTGAGATGAGTGTTACCCCCCGAGTAGTACGCGCCCACAGCAGCTTGACCTTTCAGGCTGAAAGCAGCAAGGGCCTTTGCTGTCAGATCGATGACCGGAACATTGTTGGCCGCGCCCAGCTTCCTGATTGTCGCGGGAAGATCGACGCCGGCGTCGTTGACGAGCTGATTGGGCGACATCGTGGTGGCGTTCGTCCAGTTGTTGCGCGGGATTGGCGTTGCCAGCACCGGGATGGCCCCTGCGGCCTTCGTTTCCTTGATATAGGTGTTCATGTTCGCTTCGTAGGCCGCCTGCGGTGTGTTCTTGTCGTTGTGGGCGAATTCGATGAGGACCACGTCACCGGGCTTGAGCAGGGGTTTGACGACGGGCCACATCTTCGGGTCGTCGTAGAAGCTGTAGTAGGGGGCGTCCGTTCTGCACGGGGTCGTCGCGGCCGAGCATTCCGACAGCGCGCCGGAGTTGCCGTAGTTCGCCACGGAGATGCCGTAGCCGAAGAATTGCGGCAGCCACTGTCCCCATCCTGCGAGGTCAGGGCCCTCTTGGTCGCACCCGGTCGAATCGGTCACGATGTACATGACGATGTCATTCGCGGCCGCGGGTGCGTAGGCGATGGAATCGAGGGCGGGAGCGGAGCCGATGAAGTAGACGTCCAATCCATCGATCCCGTTCGTCGCCCCCATCCAGTCGGGTTGCCCTTCCGGTACGCGAACGTTGACCGTCATCGAATAGCGGAGCTTCTGACCGGCGGTGGTATCGACCTCGGCCAGCATCTCTCGCAGGTGCTCGGCCTGCACGACCGTTTTCCCCGCGACCGCGCCGCCGAGATTGAACGACACATCGTAGTTACCGGGGTCGCCACCGAAGTGGCAGGAAAGGCCGGTCGAATCGCTGGTGCACTTGGCGCGTGTTGCCGCGTCCGGCGTGGGGCCTTGACCGATGGTGGGGCAGACACCTGGGGTGATGACGGTGGTCCCTCCCGCACCCCCCGTCCCGATCGGGGTCCCGCCCGCGCCGGTCGCGGCGGCGCTCCCCCCGGAGCCACCTGCCTGGCCCAAGCCGCCGGTGGCGACCGCGCCGCCCGAGCCAGCTGCCCCACCCGTGGATGGCGCACCGCCCGAGCCCGGCACCCCGCCCGTGGATGCCGCGCCGCCCGAGCCAGACATCCCGCCGGTGGATGCCGCGCCGCCCGAGCCATTTCCCGTTCCCCCCGATCCGGCCGGTGGTGGGCTCTGACCTCCTTGCGACCCCTGGTTGGGATGGCCGCTCGATGAGCTGCATCCGAGTCCGAGGAAGAGGCCAGCGATCCCGGCGAACACGTGCGCACGACGATGGTTCATTTTGCGGTGACCTCGCGGGTTGTGAACGGGTTTGCGAAGCGTACATCGAATCGGCCGCAACGCGAGCCATGCGCGGCGGCGATTCGGTCGGCCGTTGGTCCGCGATTGGAGGTAAAAAGCAGCGCGATGCCATCCACCGTGTTGAGCCGCGTGACCGCCGATGACGTGGTGACCGACCCGTTCCCTCACATCGTGGTTCCAAATGCCCTGCCGCCGGAGCTCCTGTCGCGGCTCATGGCCGAGATGCCCACCTTCGAAACGGTCCGCACGGGTCGCGAGAACCTCCGCGGACGACTTCCCGGGAACACCAGGATCCACTACGTGGGCCAGGAATTGCTGGCGGACCCGAAGGTCACGACGGTCTGGAAGGAGTTCGTGTCGACGCACACCTCGCCAGAGTTCTTTGCGCAGCTCCTGCGCATCTTCGCCGATCGCATCCGTCGGCTGCATCCGGAATTGGAGGGGCGGTTCGGGCAGCTCCCTCGGATCAAGACCGGCATCAGGCACGTCGATGACTACACCCATTCGGATCTGCTCCTCGACGCGCTCCTGGTCTTCAACTCGCCGGTCGTCTCGCAACCGACGTCGGTCAGGCGCGCCCACCTGGATTCGCCACGCAAGTTGTTCACGGGGCTGCTCTATCTCCGCGATCCGGACGATCGGTCGGCCGGCGGCGATCTCGAGCTGTACACCTTCAAGGGCGGACGCGTCCGCGGATTCGATGGCCCGGAGATCGACGATACGTACGTTCGACACGCAAAGACGATCGCCTACGGTCACAACGTCCTCGTGCTGTTCCTCAACTCGATCAACTCCGTTCACGGCGTCACGGTGAGACATCCGACGCCGTTCCGGCGCTGCTTCGTCAGCTTGGTCGGCGAGCTGCGCGCGCCGCTCTTCGAGCTGTCGCCCTATCAGCAGCCGCGGCCCCTCAGGGCGCTGCGTCGCTTGAGGAGGCGTGGCGCCGCGTGGCTCCGGCGGCGGCTGCCCCCGGCGCGTGCCGCGCGCGCGTAGCTTCTCGTGCCGTCACGCCCGATCGAGTGCCGCGAGGTCGTGGATGAAGTCCGTCACCGACACGCGAGCGACCTGACTGGCGCGAAGCAGGTCGTCGCGGACCACGTGCCTCGTCGCGCGCAATCGCCGCGCTCGCTCGATCACCGCGCTGGCATCGGCGGCGGCGTCGACGACCGTCCACGCGGGCAGGCCGAGGCCCGAGACCAGACCCTCGACCTTGTATCCGTCGACGGACAGGGCCAGCGCCGGCGTCCCCACCATCGTGGCGAAGATGAAGGAGTGCAGGTGCTGGGTGACGACGATGTCGGCGGCCGCGTAGAGCGCCATCAGATCTCCGTGCGAGAAGTCGCCCTCGAGGAGGCGCGCTTCACCACCCGCCATCAGCTCGATGAATGCCAGCGCGCTCGGCCGCTCGTCCAGGTCGGGACCGACGGTCTGTGCCACGGCGAGCACGCAGTCGAGCTCGCCTGCCTGCAAGAGGTCACGCATCACCGCCGCTTGCAAGGCGAGCTTCTGGACGTCCGTGAAAGACGAGCCCGAGCCTCTCGTGGTCACCACGCCGAACCGGCGGCCCGCGAGTCCGTGTCGCGCGACCGTCTCGTCGATCTGGGGCGCCGACGGGGCGGGCAGGACGAAGACCGTGTCATGGTAGAGCCGCACGTCCCGCGCGCCCAGGGCGACTGCGGCCGCACGTGCCTTCGGATCCCGCAACGCCACCCGGTCGAACGAGCGGACGAGGTGGCGCAGCGCGACCCGGCCGACCGCCGAGCGGGGCGGGATCACCGAGGTCGGCATCGTCCAGGTGGTCTTGTGCAGGCGATGCGCGAGCCGGCAAGGGAGCATGATGAGATAGGGGTTGAACCACCAGCGAAGGGCCCCCGGGTCCGCGAGCAGATATCCGCCGCGGCTGACCACGAGGTCGGCCGCGCGAATCGCCGCGATCGACCGGCCCCACCCGAGCCAGTGCGGCGCGAGCTGCCACAGCAGCCCCAACCCGACCGCCCCGGCCTCCGCCAGACCTCCGCTTCGCGAGGTTCGAAGCAAGGGCGCCAGCACCTCGACCTCGGGATGCGAGGCCAGACTGTGACGGAACGCCGACCGAAGGGCCCCGCCTCTGGCCGCGCTGACGATGGATATCGACGCCCCCGGGAAGGCTTGCTTGATGATCGTGCAGGCGGCGTCGTTCAGGGCCGCGCTGCCCCGGTTGTCGTCGGGGTAGCAGTTGGTGATGACGACGGCTCTCATCGCGTATCCCGACTCAAGCCGGGGCGCAGGCCTCGAGCGTGATGACGATCGACTTCGAGGCCGGTTGGTTGCTGCCGTCGGCGACGTCGTTCACGGGCACGAGCACGTTGGTCTCGGGATAGTAGGCGGCGGCGCACCCCTTCGGGATCTCGTACGGGACCACCCGGAAGCGAGAGGCCCGCCGGCGCTCGGCGGCGAAGTGGCTGACGAGATCGACCCATTGGTCCTTGCGCAGGCCCCGCGCCTCGATGTCGGCGGCGTTCAGGAACACCACCCGGCGACCGCCAGAGATGCCCCGGTAGCGATCGTCCTCGCCGTAGATGGTGGTGTTGAATTGATCATGGCTGCGCAGTGTGGTCAGCAGCAGCTGTCCGTCGCCGAGTCGCCGCTCGGGGATGGCGTGCACAGTGAAGTGAGCCCGCTTCGACGGGGTGGTGAAGGTCCCCTCGCGTGGCCCGTTCGGCAAGTAGAACCCCCCGGGCTCGCGGACGCGGCGGTTGTACTGGGAGAAGCCGGGGACCACGTGCTCGATGTGCTCGCGGATGCGGTCGTAGTCGCCGGCCAGCCCCGGCCAATCCACGGCCGTGCGGCCGGCCAGCGTCGCGCGCGCCATGCCGGCGACGATGGCCGGCTCGCTCAGCAGGTGCTCGGACGCCGGCTCGAGCACGCCGCGCGACTGATGGATCACGCCGGTCGTGTCCTCGACCGTCACGAACTGCTCGCCGGTGGCCTGCATGTCGCGCTCGGTGCGCCCGAGACAGGGGAGAATCAGCGCCTCGTCCCCGGTGATCAGGTGACCCCGGTTCAGCTTGGTGGAGATCTGCACCGTGAGGCGGCACCGTGACAGGGCCTCGGAGGTGTAGTGCGTGTCGGGCGCCGCGCTGAGAAAATTGCCGCCGAGACCCACGAACACCTTCACCCGGCCCTCGTGCATGGCCTGGATCGTGCGCACGGCGTCGTGGCCGTGCTTGGGGGGCGGCGAGAAGTCGAACTCCTTCGCCAGCGCTTCGAGGAAAGCGTCGCTCATCTTCTCCCAGATGCCGACGGTGCGGTCGCCCTGGACGTTGCTGTGCCCGCGCACGGGGCAGAGCCCCGCGCCGCGCCGCCCGATCTGTCCGCGCAGGAGGGCGAAGTTGGCGATGCTCTGCACGTTGCCGACGCCGTTCTTGTGCTGGGTGATGCCCATCGCCCAGCAACAGATCATGCGCTCGGACGCCATCGCGATCTCCGCCGCCCGACGGATTGCATCCCGGGACACGCCGCTGTCGCCAACGATGCTCTCCCACGTCGTGGCCTCGAGATCGCTGCGGAAGGCGGCGAAGCCCTCCGTGTGCGTGCGGATGAAGTCGTGCGCGAGGACGGTGCCGCCGCGCCGTGCGTCCTCTTCGCACATCTCCTTCATGATGCCCTTCAACAATGCGACGTCCCCGTTCACGCGCACCGGCAGGAACAGGCACGCGATCGGCGTCCCCGCTCCCAGCAGGCCGAGCGGTTGTTGCGGGTTCTTGAACCGGATCATCCCCGACTCGGGTAGCGGGTTGACGCTGACGATCTTGCAGCCGTTCTTCGCCGCCTTCTGCAGCTCGGTCAGCATGCGCGGATGGCAGGTGCCCGGGTTCTGGCCGATGACGAAGATGCTGTCCGCGTGGGAGAAGTCCTCGAGCTTTACCGTCGCCTTGCCGACGCCGATCGCCTCGGTCAAGCCGAGGCCGCTCGATTCGTGGCACATGTTCGAGCAGTCGGGCAGGTTGTTGGTGCCGAACTGGCGAGCGAACAGACCGTACAGGAACGCCGCCTCGTTGCTGGCGCGCCCCGACGTGTAGAACGCCGCCTCGTCCGGTGACCCGAGCCCGTTCAGGTGGTGTGCGACGAGGGCGAATGCGGCGTTCCACGAGATCGGTTCGTAGCTGTCGCCGCCCCTGCGCCGCACCATCGGTTGGGTGATGCGGCCCTGTCGATCGAGCCAGAGATCGCTGCGGCCCAGCAGGTCCGTGACGGTATGGCTCGCGAAGAACTGCGGCGTCACCCGGGCCCTCGTCGCCTCGGACGCCACGGCCTTGGCGCCGTTCTCGCAGAACTCGGCCAGCTTCCGGTCGCCGTCGGGATCGGGCCAGGCGCAGCTCGGACAATCGAAGCCGTCCTTCTGGTTCAGCTTCGACAAGGTCCGCAGGGTGCGTGTCGTTCCCATGTCGCGGACGCCCCGGTGGACGGTCTCCCAGATCGACGTGAAGCCGGCGGCGGTCGTCTCGCGGCGGCCGGCGCGGGGCGCTTTCTCCTCGGGCGGGGGCTCGTCGCCCTTCACGCCTTGGGCGAGGTCGGCCCGCAACGCTCGCGGTCGCTCGTCGTCGGATTGCCCGGGCGCGCTGTTGAGATCTTTGTCGTCATCATGCCCTGCCACGACGGCTCCTCTTCGATGACCGGTTCGAGGTACACGAGACGGGGCCGCTGGTTCGGCGGCCCCGTCTCGTCTCTATGTTAAGGCCTCGACCTCCACGCAGGAATAGACGACGGATCAATGCCGGGACGGCGTCCCTGACGCGGTCGCCCTCCGAGGTAGCTCACCGACCACGCCGGAGGGGAGTACGTGCGAGATGGCGGCGCGTAGCTGGTCGCTCCAGCCCGCCACGACGTCGCCGTCGCCGCGCATCATCGCGTCGAAGCCGAGCTTAGCCACCTCCTCGGGCGATGGCTTCTTCTCCGTCCCCGCCTTCGTGGTCGTCATGTCGGGACGCTCGAAGAACTCCGCCTCGGTGGCCCCTGGCATCAAGCAGGTCACGGTGACGCCGCTGTCCCTCAGCTCCGCCCGCAGCGCGAACGAGAACGAATCCAGCAACGCCTTCGTGCCGTTGTGGACGGCCTGATACGTCCCCGGCATGAACCCCGCGCTCGACCCGGCGACGAGGATTCGCCCCTCTCCGCGCGCCTGCATGACGCGTACGATCTTCTGGATGAGGGCCAGCGTGCCGGTCACGTTCGTGTCGATGACCCGCCGGATGTCGTTGAAGTCCTGGTCGACGAACGCCCTGGCGAGGCCGCGGCAGGCGTTCGCGAGCAACGCCCCGACGGGTCGCCCGTTCACAGCGGCGTAGAGCCGATCGACCCCTTCCATCGTCGCCAGATCGACCTCGAGGGCGGTCACGGAGCCTCCGAAAGTGCGAAGCTCGTTGGCGGCCGGATGAATCGCCGCCTCGTCCGCGGCAATCAGCAGGTCGAATCCGTTCTGGACACAACGCTTGGCCAGCTCGAAACCGATGCCTGACGAGGCCCCGGTGACGACGGCGAGGGGGTTCGGGATGGTCATCGTGGTTTTGCTCCAGTGGAGCGACAGGGGAAACACACTGCAACCTCGATGCCTGGCCCGGTGGCGCGGTTCCAGCGGCTCCGTGGCGCGAGCTGTCGCCGCGAGGTAACGAGGCGCCGAGTGCCGTCACGGCCGTGAGCCAGCGTCGGCCCCGGGCGCCGTCCCGCCCCGGCCGACGAGGCGGTCGAGCACCGCGACGCACTCGACGTGTCGGGTCTGCGGGAACATGTCGAACGGCTGAACGGCGCGGACGACGTAACCGGCCGGGACGAGTCCCGCGAGATCGCGGGCCAGTGTCTCGGGATTGCAGGAGACGTAGACGATGGTCCGGGGCGCGAACGCCGTGAGCTGCGCGAGGAACGCGCCGTCGCAACCCTTGCGCGGGGGGTCGATGATGACGGCCACCTCGGAGGCGGGGACCGCCAGCTCGGCGAAGATGCGGGCCGAATCGGCGTGCAGGAAGCGGACGTTCGTGATGCCGTTGCGGGCGGCGTTCTCGCGGGCCGCCACGATGGCGCCGGCGCTGACCTCGACGCCGATGACCTCCGCGAAGCGCGCCGCCGACGCCAGGGCGAACAGGCCACTTCCGGAGTAAGTGTCGACCAGCACGGGCGCGCCCGCAGCGGCGGCCGACGAGGCGACGAGCTCGACCAAGCGCGGGAGCAGGAATGGGTTGTTCTGGAAGAACTCGCGCGCGAAGAACTCCAAGATCAGGTCCCCCACGCGCTCGGTGACCCGGGCGTCGGGATCGGTGGTGACGCCGGACGCCGCCTCGCGAACGAGGAACGTGGCGCCGCGCCGTCGCGCCGCCGCGCGGTCGGCGATCTCGGCGCGAAAGCCAGGCAGGCGCAGGTTGATGCCATCGGTCGCGAGTGGGCACCGCGCGACGTCGACGACCTCGTGCTTTCGACCGACCTTCAGAAAACCGATCGCTGGTGGGGCTTCCCCGCGCGGCTTCTCGTGGTGTGGTGTGATCTTGGAACGGTAGCCGTATTCGCGGGGTGAGCCCGCGCATGCCGCGACGTCCGCGGTCAAGCCCGAGCGCGCCAGGTGGTCGCGTACGAGCGCGGTCTTCCAGTCGAGTTGCCGCGCGTAGGGCAGGTGCTGCAACTGACAGCCCCCACAGACGCCGAACAGTGGGCACGAAGGGGCGATGCGCTCCGAGGCCGCGCGGAGCACCGCCCGGAGGTCGGCATCTGCCTCGCTTCCCGCCCGACGCCAGACGGTCACCTCGACGCGCTCGCCCGGGAGCGTGAACGGCACGCGCACCGTCAGGTCGCCCACCACGCCGACGCCCCGGCCACCGTCGTCGAGCGCCGTGATCTCCACCTCGAGAATGGTGCGGGGGGCGGGCGGTGGGCCGGGCATGGGGGGCGGCGGAGATTACGCGGTTCCCGTCGCCGCGGCGATCACCAGGGCAGCCGCTCGCCGTTCGCGTGCAGGAATTGCCCCGAGGTCGTCAGCGTCAGCTGGTCGATCCGCGCCAGCAGTAGCCGCGCCGCTTCGGCCGGCTCGACGCTGCCGCTGTGCGCGGTCATGTCGGTGCGGACGTACCCCGGGTGCAGGATCGCGACCGCGATACCCTTCGGCCGCAGGTCCACCGCCAGGGACACGCCGGCGGCGTTGAGCGCGGCCTTCGACATCCGGTAGCCGTAGTAGCCGCCCGAGCCGTTGTCCGCCATGGAGCCCATGCGGCTGGTGATGACAGCCACCTTCGACCCCTGACCAAGGTTGGGCAGGAGGGCGTGCGTGACACGGAGCGGCCCGACGGCGTTGACCGCGAGCTGTTCGTTGACGTCCTCGAGATCCAGTCGAGCTAGGCCGGACTCCCTGAGAATGCCCGCGTTCAAGATCAGGAGATCGAGGCGGGTGCCCTTGAGGCGTCGCGCCAGCTCGGCCACGCTCGCGTCCGACTTCACGTCGATGCCGGCCACCACCTCGGCGCCCAGGCGATCGAGCGCTTCGCTCGTGCCTCGGCAGACGGCGATGACGTCGTCGCCTCGCTTGCGCAAGAGCTGGCACAACGCCAACCCGATCCCGCGATTTGCTCCTGTGACGAGTGATTTCGGCATGAGGAACACATGACATTCGCGGCGCCCGTCGGCAACCGCGGAACGCGCAAAGTCGCCCACCGCGTACGCTTCGGGTACGATCGCCCGGCATGCAGCGAGCGCTCGCGTCGTTTCGGGACCACCTCTGCTCGGAGAAGCGCGCGTCGGAGAACACCGTTCGGGCCTATCTCCACGACGTGGAGGAGCTGGACACCTTCGCCCGCAAGCTGGTGGGCCGCGCCGTCACGCCATCGGAGCTCGACCCGATCGTGTGCCGCTCGTACCTGGCCTCGCTTCACGGCCGCAACGACGCAGTGACCATCGGCCGCAAGCTGTCGTCGCTTCGCGCGTTCTTCAGGTTCTTGTTGCGGCGGCGGCTGATCGCCGCGAGCCCGGTCGCGGCGCTGCGCGCGCCCAAGCGCGCCCGGCGCTTGCCGACGTTCCTGGGCAAGGACGACGTCACTCGCCTGCTCGACGGTGGTGGCGTCCCCGGGGGCAAGGGCGCCGACGAGTCGGCCCGCCACCGCGACGAGGCGTTGTTCGAGGTGATCTATGCCGCCGGGCTGCGGGTGTCGGAGGCGTGCAACCTGAACCTCGAGGACCTCTCGTCCGATCGCACGAGCGCCGAGGTGAAGGTCCGCCAGGGGAAGGGGCGGAAGGATCGCGTCGTTCCCATCGGGCGCAAGGCGCTGGCGGCGGTGGCCGCCTACCTCCCGCACCGCGCGACCTGGGTAGCCAAGGCGAAACGCGCCGACCGGGCCGCCCTGTTCGTCGCGGCGAATGGGCGCCGGCTCGGTCCCCGCACGGTGAGGCGGCTGCTGGCGAGCCGGGAGGTCGCGACCGGTGTGCGGCAGGCGTCGCCGCACGCCTTGCGGCACAGCTTCGCCACGCACCTGCTGGGGGAGGGAGCGGATCTGCGCGCCATTCAGGAGATGCTGGGCCATGCGAGCCTTCAGACCACTCAGCGCTATGCTCACGTCAACATCGATCACCTGATGGCCGTCTACGATAAGGCCCACCCCCGCTCGCGCGCCTGAGTCCCCCCCATGAAAGCACAACGCATCCGTTCCACCACCGTCCTGGCCGTGCGCCGGGGCGGCTCCGTCGTCATCGGCGGCGACGGTCAAGTCACGATGGGCAACACCGTCGTCAAGGGCACTGCCCGCAAGGTTCGGCGCCTGCACGACAACAAGGTGATCGCCGGGTTCGCGGGCTCGGCGGCCGACGGCCTCACCCTGTTCGAGAAGTTCGAGGCAAAGCTGAAGGACTCGAACGGCAACCTGCTGCGCGGCGCGGTCGAGCTGGCGAAGGACTGGCGGACCGATCGCTTGCTGCGGCGCCTCGAGGCCCTGCTGCTGGTCGCGGACAAGGAGCGCATCCTGCTGCTGTCCGGGACAGGCGACGTGATCGAACCCGACGGCGACGCCGCTTCTATCGGTTCGGGCGGTCCTTATGCGCTGGCGGCGGCGCGGGCGTTGCTGAGCGCGACCGACCTTCCGGCTCGTGCCGTCGTCGAGCGCGCCCTGACCATCGCGGGCGAGATCTGCATCTACACCAACACCACGCAAGTCATCGAGGAGCTGTGATGTCGTCCGCGACGGCCAGCCCGGCCGCTTCCAGGGCCCGGGTGGAATCCCTGACCCCTCGCGCGATCGTCGAGGAGCTGGATCGGTACATCGTCGGCCAGAAGGCCGCCAAGCGCGCGGTCGCCGTTGCCCTGCGCAACCGCTGGCGGCGCCAGCAGGTGCCGCCGCCAATGCGCGACGAGATCGCGCCAAAGAACATCATGCTGATCGGGCCCACCGGCGTGGGCAAGACGGAGATAGCGCGCCGTCTGGCGCGGCTCGCCGGCGCCCCGTTCGTGAAGGTCGAGGCGTCGAAGTTCACCGAGGTCGGCTACGTGGGGCGTGACGTCGATTCGATGGTCCGAGACCTAGCCGAGACCGCGGTGCAGATGTTGCGCGAGGAGGAACGGGAGCGTGTGCGCCCACATGCCCGCGAGAACGCCGAGGATCGTCTGCTCGACGTGTTGTTGCCGCCGGGCTCGGGCCCGCGCGCCCGGTCAGGGGCGGCGGCGGGCGGGACGGCCACGGCGATCCCCATGCCCGCGATCGGCGAATCGGACGCCTCGTCCGCGTCCTCGTCGCTGGCGTCTTCCGGATGGGCCGACGGCTCGGGCGCAACGCGCGAGAACCTGCGGCGCCTGCTGCGCGAAGGCAAGCTCGATGACCGAACGGTCGAGATCGATACGGCCGACTCGCCGCAGTCCGTGATCGACGTGTTCTCGGGCACAGGCATGGAGGAGATGGTCCTCAACCTCAAGGACATGCTGCCCCAGATGGGCCGCAAGACGAAGCGACGCCGGCTGTCCGTTCCGGAGGCGCTGGAGGCCCTGACCGAGGAGGAGGCGGCGAAGCTCATCGACGTCGACAAGCTCACGAAGGAGGCGATCCGGCGCGCCGAGGAGGCGGGCATCATCTTCATCGACGAGATCGACAAGGTCGCCGGCCGCGAGGGCGGCGGCCACGGCGGTCCGGACGTCTCGCGCGAGGGCGTGCAGCGGGATCTGCTCCCGATCGTCGAGGGCTCCACGGTGTCGACGAAGTACGGCCCGCTCAAGACCGACCACGTGCTGTTCATCGCGGCGGGAGCGTTTCACGTGTCGAAGCCGAAGGACCTGATCCCCGAGCTGCAGGGACGCTTCCCCATCCGCGTCGAGCTCGAGTCCCTGTCGGACGACGATCTGGTCCGCATCCTGACCGAGCCCGAGAACGCGCTCACGAAGCAGTACATCGCGCTCTTGGCCACGGAGAACGTGACCCTCGACATCCGCGCCGACGCCGTCACCGAGATCGCCCACATCGCGGCGCTGGTGAACGCGCGCATGGAGAACATCGGCGCCCGCCGCCTGCACACGATCATGGAGCGGGTCCTCGACGAGCTGGCGTTCGAGGCGCCCGGTCTCGGTACCGTGACGATCCCGATCACGGCCGCCTACGTTCGCGAGCGCCTGGACGGCGTGCTCAAGGACGAGGATCTCTCGCAGTACGTGCTCTGAGCGCCCCTGCGCTCCGGCGCGTCACTCCGCGAGGACGCCCGTCGGTCCCACGCGCGTCAGGCTGACGGCGCAGTCATCGATGAAGAGGTTGACCACGGCTGGCGTCAGGTTCACGCCCACGTTGACCGCGTTCCATTCGACCCAGGCGTTGGGGCTCATGGGGTGCCCCGCCACGTCGACGATCTGCTGCCCGTCGAGCCAGTAGGTGACGCGTCCGGTGGTGTCGGGCGCGTTGCGGTAGTAGGCCTCGAGCTGGAACCACGCCCCGACCGGCAGCACCACCCCCTGCACGTCGAGCGGAATGTTGCCGGCGCGGTGGTCGTAGAGTTGCAGCGTCATCTCGCCGCCTGGCGCGGTGTCGATGTCGAGGTCGTAGAGCTCGGTGTCGCTCGTGGGATCGTCGGCGAGGGTACGCATCCGAAACTTGAAGACGGTCCAGAACCCTCCCACGGTGACGGTCTCGGGTACGTAGTACCAGGCGCTGTAGTAGGCGGCGACCGGGAGGCCGCCGGCCAGCCGGAAGCCGGCGTTCTCCTGCGCGCCGCCCGGCCCGGCGTCGATCGTCAGCTTCGCGGAGTACGCCCCGTGGTGGGCGTGCTCGCTGGCGACGACGATGGTGTTCGGGGGCGCGGGAAAGGCGGTCGCCGCTCCACCCGGGACGCTGCTCCATTCGGAGAAGTCGTTCGTCTCGAAGCGCGCGTTCCACAGCACGTCTGACCCGACGTCGAGGCGCTGCCCGCAACCGACGGCGAGCAGCGCGAGCAGGAGCGGAGCAAGGACGCCCGTCGATCGCAGCCTGCGCGCCATCACAGCACCACCATGGATGCGATCGAGTCTAACCCGCCCCACGGATCGAGACGCCTTGCGGCGGCTACGGCATCTGATCGAAATCAACTCGCCAAATCGGCTCGACAGCATTTCCGGTCCCCTCTCCCACGAATGTGGGAGAGGGCCAGGGAGAGGGAACTGACCACGCAGAAAGACGCCATTGGACCGGGCCGCGACTGCCCTCTCCCTGTCCCTCTCCCGCAGGCGGGAGAGGGGAATGTTTTGTGTCATACGCCGTAGCGAATCAGAACGTGGCTACATGAGTTTGGCGCGGAGCCTGAGCCGTTCTAGAGCCCCGCCAGCGGGGCGGTCCCGTCGTCGCCGAACTTCGACACCGTGACGCCGACCGACGCCAGCAGCGAGATGAAGAGGTTCGAGACCTTGCCGTTGCTGAACTGGATGGCGCGACCTGGGTTGAACATCCCGCCCCCCTTGCCGGCCAGCACGATCGGCAGGTTCGTGTGGTTGTGCAGGTTGCCGTCCGTGATCTCGCTCGAGAAGAACACCGCGGAGTTGTCGAGCAATGTGCCGTCGGGCTCTTGAATGGCCTTCATCTTGGTCAACAGGTACGCGAGCTGGCTGACGATCCAGTTGTTCACGGTCGCGTAGTAGGCCAGCTTCGTCGGATCGCCGCCGTGGTGGGTGACACTGCCGTGGTAGTCGACGTTAACGTTCAGGAAGCTGTGGACGATGCTTGTGACCGTGTTCTCGTAATAGAACGTCAGCACCCGCGTCGCATCGCACTGCATGGCGAGCACCATGAGGTCGAGCAACTGGGTCACGTGCGCGCGGATGTCCGTCGGCGTCCCGGCGGCCGGCGGGGTCCCCGGCGCGCACATCCCCGCGCCGCCACCGCCCGCGGGTGGGTTGGCCTGGATCTGCTTCTCCAGCTCGGCGAGGCTCGTCAGGTACTGGTCCATCTTGGCCTTGTCCGCCGCGCTGGCCTTGCCCTCTATGGTCGTGATGTCCGCGGTGACGCTGTCGAGGACGCTCTTTCGGTACAGCGCCCGCTTGGCGGCAGCCTGATCAGTGGCGGCCCCCGAGCCCCCGGCGCCGCTCGCGACGCCTCCACCGAAGAGCCGGTTGAAGGCGTTGAGCGGGACGACCTCGAACGGCAGCGAGGTCGTCGAGTCCTTCCACGACACCACGTTCTTGTAGGCCGGCGAGAAGCCCGTCTCCGCGTTGGGGACCTCCTTCAAGACGTGGGTCGATAGCTCGATGGACGGAATCATGGTGAACTGTCCGAGGTAGTTGGCGGCGACCTGGTCGACGGAGATACTCTCGGTGACCCCCGGGTCGCTCATCGGGATCTTGTAGCAGGTGAGGAACGCGCCGATGCCACAGGTGTGGCCGCGCGGCCCGTTGGCGGAGGCGTTGCTCACGCCGAGCAGCACGCTGACGTCGCTCTTCAGCGGGGCGAGCGGCATCAGCGTCGGTGAGAGCGTGTACGTCGCGCCGGTGCCCGTCGGCGTCCAGGCGGTGGTGTTCACCCCGGCCGGGAACCCGAACGACACCAGCCGGCGCGGCGCCGGGACCCCGGCCGCGAGCGCTCGTTTGATGTTCGGCCCCATGATGTCCAGGATCGGGAGGCCGATCATGACCCCCGCGCCTCGGAGGAAGGTCCGCCTCGGGACGGACCAGGCGCCGGGCCTGTTAGCGCTCTTCGATCGGCTCATCACATTCCTCCCACGGCGACCGGTCGCCGCATGCGAAAGGTGTCACTGGCGATGGTCTGCATCACGAGGCTGCGGATGTTGTAGTTCGCCGAGGCGAAGGCGGTCTTCAGCTGGGCGAGCTGGCACTGGTCGGCGGCCACCGGATCGCGCCCGAGCGAGTAGGCGAACACCTTTTGCGTCGCGCAGCTCGAGATCGAATCCGCGCGCTGCTTGATGGCCGCAGCCAGCTGCAGCGCGCCGTCGAACTTGGTTCCGTCGGGGAGCTGGCCGGTGGCGTCGATGGCGGCGGCCCCGTCCGTGTCCCGCCAGGCCCCGATTCCGTCGAAGTGCTCGAGCGCGAAGCCGACGGGATCCATCAACGAGTGGCAGCCCGAGCACTGTGGGTTCGCGATGTGAGCCTCGAGCTGAGTCCGCAACGAGGAGCCGGGCGGCACCGTCGTCTGATCGAGCGGTGGCACGTTGTCGGGGGGCGGGGGCGGGGGCGTGCACAGCAGGTTGGCCAGCGCCCACTGTCCCCGCCTGACCACCGACGTTCGCGTCGGGAAGGAGGTCGTGGTGAGGATTGACGCCTGGGTCATCAAGCCGCCCCGCTGCGTACCGGCAAGGGACACCTTCTGGAACGCGGTCCCCGTGACCCCGGAGAGGCCGTAGTGCTTGGCCAGGCGGGCGTTGGCGTAGGTCCAGTTCGCGTCCACCGCGTCGAGGAAGCTGGCGGTGCCCAGGAAGAAGTCAGTCAGGAACAGGTTCGTCTCTTGCGTCATCGCCGCCGCCAGGTCGGCGTCGAACGAGGGGAACGCCGTCGCGAGGGGCGCGACGGTCGCCATCTTGTAGGTGCCGAACCACTGGCCACCCATGTTCGTGATCAACGTCGACGCCTTCGGGTCGGAGAGCATGCGGCTCGCCTGGGCTTGCAGGGCACCGAGATCTCCGAGCGAGCTCGCATCGGCGGCGGCCGCCAGGGCGTCGTCCGGCATGCTGGACCACAGGAAGTACGAGAGCCGGCTCGCGACCTCGTAGCTGTTCAGCAGCCGTGGCGAGGTCGCCGACGGATCGGGATCGAGCTCGGGCCGGAACATGAAGCTGGGCGACAGCAGGATCGCCTTGATGGCCAGGCCGATTCCCTGGTCGAACCCGTCGCCGTTGGCCTTCGCCAGCGGGACGAATGAGATCAACCGCGTCATTTCGGCGGGCGTGGCGGGCCGCCGCCATGCCTTGCGCGCGAACGCCGTCAACACCGTGGTCGCGCAAGCAGTGTCGCCGACCTTGGTGGAGTCGCAGGTAATGATCTTTCCCCGTGACGCGCTCCCCGCCGCCACGGCCGCGGTTGCCAGCGCGTCGGCGGCCCCCTCGAGATCCTGGAAGAGCAACGGGCTCGTCGCCAGGACGTCGGCGTTGTTGTCGAAGTTGCCGCCGCCGGTGTCCGTGGGGAATCCGCTCGCGGGGCCGGTGGTGTCGCCCAGCAGGTCGCGAACCGTGTTGTTGAATTCGAGGTCGTTCAGGCGATGAATCGTCACGCGCCCCGGATCCACCGAGTTGCAGGCCGCGGTGGTTCCGCCCGAGCCCGCGCCTGGGATCGTGTTGGCGCCGCCCGACCCGCCGGTCGCGCCACCCTGCGACGTCCCCCCCGAGCCCGACAGTGACCCGCTCCCGCCGCCGGAGCCTCCCGACCCGGGCGACGCTCCCCCCCCAGGGCTCGGTGCTCCGGATCCGGCGGAGCCACCCGTCAGGACCGACCCGGGACTGCCGACGCACGCAGCGCAGAAGGCGACACCTACGCCCAAAAACGACATCGCTCGCAGGCGACGCCCCGACGAGCAGCGAACTGGGTAAATGGTCGACCTCATCTTGTCCTCCGCACGGCGAGACGTGCATGCGCTCAAGGGCGGCATGCCCTCCGAGCTTCAAGAATTGTCAGGGCCGGAACAAATAAGAACCGGTCAAAAAACAACGCGGGCCATCGGCGCGCGGGCCGCCGGCGCTCAAGGACTTGAACCCCGCGAGCTCAGCGCACGCGCCTTCATGGCTCGGTCGCGGAACGGCCCGGATGGATAGAGTCTGATATAGCGGGCACCGAGGTCCCCAGCGTCTGGATCGTGGTGGACGGTCGCGGCCTCGATGGCGATCGCCAGCGCCTCCTCGGCGAGCGCACCGCCGGGATGCTCCCCGAGGTAGCGGATCGCGAGCGAGCGGGCGCCCACAGGGTCACCCTCCACCCGCAGCGCGCGCATCGCCTGGGAAACGGCCGAGGTGTCCTCTCCCGCGCGGGCCACGAGCGCGCGTTTCGGTCGCGCGAGGCCGGTCGATGCACCGTGCTTCTCTCGGGGGTCCTGCCCTCCGCCCGCTCCGAGGTCGAGCTCCATGTCAGCCGATCCAACGCTGCCAACACCGGCGCCAGCGATCGAGGAAGGCGGGCGGGACGACGCGTCGGATGCGCCCGAGGCGCGCGGCAGCAGGGCCACCCGCGCGGGACCCTGCTGCGCCCGCTTCGGGGCCAACGCCTGGTCTTGGGCGGGGGCCACGTGCCGATACGCCTTCTCGATCCACGCCGTCCAGTGTCCGAACGCCGCGCTGGCGATCGCCGCGCAGCCGAGCACCGCCACCAGGATCGCGGGCCGCAGCAGGAACGGGACCCGATGCGAAGCGGGGCGTCCGAGCGCCAGCAGGACGCGCTGCTTTCGACCCGCCATGACCCGGGTCGGCTCCGCGGCGCGGAGCAACTGTACGCCCCAGTCGGTGTCCCGCGCCGCCTCATCCTCCAGCAACCGGACAGGGACCTCAACGTCGGCCCGAGGACCCTTCACAGCGCCACCACCTGTTTCGTTCATGCTAGTCATTGCCTTCGTGAGCCCAGCGTCCGGCAGGGGCACGATGGGATTAGGGTTTCAAGGGGCCAGACCTTCACGAGAAGGGTGCTCTTTTCGGGTGCGGGGGTCATTTTGCCACGGGCTCCTGGTCGGCCTGCAACCCATGGCTCTTCCGATATTTCGCGGCGAGGGCGAAGAATTCCTTGCGGGCGTGATGAAGGCGGGTCCACACCGTGTTGAGGGGCACACCCTGGATTCGCGCGATCTCCTCGCCGGAGAGGCCTTCCACCTCGAAGAGCACGAAGGCCGCGCGCCGGTTGTCGGACGGCATCTTCGCCAGCACCGCGTACAGGACCCGCTGCCTCTCCTTCTGCTCGAGGGCGGCGGCCGGGCTGCTGCCGGCGTGGGCCAGGCTGTCGGGATCATCGACGCGCAGCTTGGTGAAGATGTTCTTGACCCAGGTTCGCCGACGAAAGTCCCGCACCTGGCGCCGGGTGATGCGGTAGAGCCAGCCGGCGACGTTCTGTCCGTCGAAGGCGCCGAGGCGCCGTCGCACCACGAGGAACACCTCCTGGAGGATGTCGTCGCGATCGGCCTCGATCCCGCCGAGGGCCCGGATCCAGCGGGCGACATCTTCGAACCAGGCGTCGTAGATCGCGCGAAAGTCCGCTCGGGGTACACCTAGACGCGATTCGTGTCCGTCGCTCACGGGAGACCGCTGTTCCCCGGTCGGCGGACTTGACGGGGACACCCCGAGTGGCACGGAGGTCCAAGGGGGAGCGCGGCGCGAAACCTTCATGCAAAGATCATTGTCGCAGACTTCGGGACCGGGCCGAAAGTCGCGCCGATTCGATCGGTGTTCGGTTATGTTGGCGCCGTGCTCGAATGGGTCCACAGGGGCACCCGGGTCGCAGCCCTCTGCGCTGGACTGACGGTGCTGATGGGTGGCCGGCCCGGGGACGCCGCCGGTCAAATCAGTCCGGGCAAGGTCGATGAAAAGCCAATCGGCGCCGGCACCGAGGCCGCCAATCCCGCGAGCGGCGATTCGCCCGCGGAGCCGCCCGGCGAGGCGGTTCACCCTGGAATTGTTGGGCCGAGCACCTGCCCCCAGCCCGCGGCCGTGTGGGCGGAGCTGCGAACCTTGATGCCGCTCGACCGGCTGGACGCACTATTTGGCCAGCAGGGAAGCGGCGGGCGGGCGCGGGTGGAGATCTTCGATCTCGGTATCCCGTACCGGATCGTCGCTGCCGGCCGGGTACGAGAGTACCGAGACGAGGCCCGCGATTGCGCCGCCCGCGCGCGCGTCGCCGCGGTGTTCGTGGCCCTGGCGATCGATCTGGCGGAGGCGTCGACGGCGAAGGCAGCCGCGCCGGACGTTGCGCGTCCGCTCCCCCCTCCTGCTGCACCGCTCCCGGTGTCCGCAGCCTCGGCGCAGGCGGCCGCCAGCGCCGCGCCGGAGGCGGTCGTGGGTCGCGCCGCCGCGGTCCGACTTCAGCTCGGAGCGACCGTGGACGCCAGCACCGACTCCGGGAACAGGGTGGCCGAGCCTGGCCTCGCCTTGCGGGTCTCCGTGGGCCGCGGGCGCTGGACGTTCGCCGGGGGGGCAAGCGCGCTCTTGCCCGTCGACGTCGAGGTGGGGGGGGTTCGGCTCCGCCAGTATCGTGCTCCGGCCGACGCGGGAGCCCGGCTCGTCTTGTCCGGCGCGCGGAGACTCGAGCCCTATGTCGAGCTCGGCGTCGGGGCCACCGTGATCTCCGAGCGGGGCGTCGAGCTGGCGAGCGCGCAGACCCGGACCACGGTGGAGCTGGGGGTTCGGGGGGCCTTCGGCGTCTCCCTGGAGACGGCCTCCCGGTTCGCCCCCTTCTTCGCGATCCATGCCCAGGTGATCCCTGCGCCTCCGACAATCTTCGCCCTCCCCCGCAGGGATGTCGGCCGCACCCCGCTCTTGTGGCTGGGATTGACGGCAGGGGCCTCCCTCGACGTGATGTGAAGGCCAGGGGGCCCGGAAAGCCACCAAAACGAGGGCTCGTGGGCGGCTGTCGGGGAGGCGCCCCGGTGGCAATTCGCCGTCCGGCGGGTTATCTAACGGCGCCTACGAATGGGACATTCTCCTTCAGGCTCCCACGCCTCCGGATCGGGGGCGGGCCCGGGCTCGCTCGTGCGGTTGCCGCCCGCCGGCGGGCGTTTCTCCCCGTCCGAGATCTTCCGGGGTCGAAACGTGTTCATCCTCGGCAGCACCGGGTTCGTGGGCAAGGTGCTGCTCAGCATGTTGCTGCACAGATTTCCCGACATCGGGCGCGTCTATGTCATGGTCCGGCGCGGCTCCGGCACCAGCAGCGAGGCGCGGTTCTGGGCCAGCGTCGTCACGTCCCCGGCGTTCGACTCGTTGCGGGCGAAGTACGGGGGCCCCGAGGGGCTCGCCGCCTTCTTGAAGGAAAGGATCGCGGTCGTCGACGGCGACATCTCGGTCGCCAACCTCGGTCTGCCCGAGGAGGAGGCCGAGCGGGTGGCGAAGGACATCGATGTCCTCATCAACTCGTCCGGGCGGGTCACCTTCAATCCACCGCTCGAATCCGCGCTGCGCACGAACGTCGAGGGCACGAAGAACGTGCTCGCGTTCGCCCGGCGCATGCGGCGGCCGGCGCTGCTGCACACGAGCACCTGCTTCGTCGCCGGCAACCGGTCGGGCGAGGTGTGGGAGGACGAGGAGCTGATCGGCTACTACCCGCGGCACGCGGAGCTGCCCGGCACGAAGTTCTCAGTCGAGCAGGAGATGGCGGACAGCGAGCGCATCGCCGCCGCCATCCGCGGCGAGGCCGACGACGCGCAGGTCCTGGCCCGGCTGCGCGAGAAGGCGCGCCAACGCCTGCGCGCGGAGAGCCGCAACCCCGACGACGAGGGGGCGCTGCGGCTGGCGGTCGCCCGCGAGCGGAAGGAGTGGATCCGGTCCGAGGCCACCCGGCGCGGCGTGGAGCGCGCCCAGCAGTGGGGCTGGCCCAACATCTACACCTACACGAAGAGCATGGGCGATCAGCTGGTCGCGCGCGAGCCCAACATGTTCCGCTCGATCGTGCGCCCGGCGATCGTCGAGAGCGCCGTGGCGTATCCGTTCCCGGGCTGGAACGAAGGCTTCACCACCTCCGCGCCGCTCGTGTATCTCGCCTTGAAGGGCCAGAACGTGCTGCCGGTGTCCGACAAGCTGATCCTGGACATCGTCCCGGTGGACCACGTCTGCGCGGGGATGTTGATGGTGGCGGCGTCGCTGATCGTCGAGCAGCCAAAGCTCGTTCACCAACTCGCGAGCGGGGACCTGAACCCGGGGCGCATCTCGCGGATCGTGACCCTGACCGGTCTCTACAAGCGCAAACGCTTTCAGGACAAGCAGACGGGGAACCGCTTCATCAACGAGCTGGCCGCGCGCATGGAGTTCCGGCCCGTGACGCCCGACGACTACGACAGGACGTCCATCCCGCTCGTCAACCGCGTTGCCAGGCGAACGTCGAAGGCGCTCGGGCGGGTGCAGCCGAGCTGGGGCGGGGGCCGGCTCACCGAGCTCGTCGATCGCGGGAAGAAGGCGCTCGACGAGGTGGTGCGCATCAGCGACGAGGCGGCGGAGAACATCGAGCTGTTCCGGCCCTTCATCCTCGAGAACGCCTACGTGCTGCGCGCCGACAACATCCGCGCGCTCCGCGACCGCATGCCCGAGGCCGACAAGCAGCTGCTGCGCTGGGGGCCGGAGGAGCTCGACTGGTACGACTACTGGATGAACATCCACTTTCCCGGATTGCAGAGGTGGGTGCTGCCGGAGCTCGACTCGACGTACGCGCCGAAGCCGAAGCAGGTCTACGGGTACCACGACCTGCTGGAGCTGTTCGACACCACCACCAAGCTGCACGCGACGCGAACGGCGCTGCGCATCGAGCGGGGCAAGCGCGAGGACATCTACAAGTACGCCGAGCTGCAGGAGCTCGCCACCCGGGTGGGCGCGTTCCTGGTCGGCCAGGGCGCGGCGGCGGGCGACCGCGTGCTGTTGTTCGCGAAGAACGGCCCCGAGTGGAGCATGGCCTACTTCGGCATCCTCAAGCTCGGCGCCACGGCCGTCCCCGTCGCGAACGACTCGACGGTGGCGGAGCTCGTCAACGTCGCGCGCGCCTCGGGCGCGACCGGGATCCTGATCGGCGACGACCTCCACGAGAAGCGCAGCAACCTGGCACGGGCGCTGCGCGAGGCGAACCTGACCACGCGCATCTGGCCGCTGGCGCAGGCGTTCGAGATCATCGACGAACAGCTCGAGCGCGAGCGCGCGGCGTCGCTGCTGACGAAGGTCAACCCGGACACCATGGCGACGTTGATCTTCACGTCGGGGACGACGGGCAAGCCCAAGGGCGTGATGCTGACCCACCGGAACTTCACGTTCATGGTGGCGGAGCTGTCGAAGATCTTCGAGTTCGGCGTCAACGACGGGATGCTGTCGGTGCTTCCGCTGCACCACACCTTCGAGTTCGCGACCGGCCTGCTGGTGCCGCTGGCGCGTGGCGCCCAGATCACCTACCTCTCCGAGCTGACCGGCGAGGCGATCGCGAGCGCGCTGAAGAAGGGCCACGTCACGTCCATCGTGGGCGTGCCGGCGCTGTGGGATCTCCTGCGGCGTCGGGTGCTGCAGCGGTTCTCGGACAAGTCGCCCGTGCTGGAGGCGGCCATGAAGGGCCTGATGGCCGCGAACTACGAGCTGCGGTCGCGCACCGGGATGGACCTCGGGATGCTGTTCTTCTTGCCGGTGCACGAGAACTTTGGCGGCCGGATCCGCTACCTCATCAGCGGTGGCTCGGCGCTGCCCCAGGAGGTCCTGAAGAGCTTCGTGGGGATGGGCTTCGACTTCTTCGAGGGCTACGGGCTCACCGAGACGGCGCCGGTGCTGTCGGTCACGTCGCCGAAGAAGCAGGCGCGGCTCGGGTCGGTTGGTGAACCGCTGCCGGGCGTGGAGGTGAAGATCCACGAGCCGGACGCGGCGACGGGCGTGGGGGAGGTCATCGCGCGGGGGCGCAACGTGATGGCGGGCTACTGGGAGGACGAGGCGGCGACGGCGGCGGCCATCCGCGATGGCTGGTTCCACACCGGGGACCTGGGTCGGTTCGACGGGGACGGCAACCTCTACATCGTCGGTCGCTCGAAGGACATCATCGTCGACACGAACGGCAAGAACGTCTACCCCGACGAGATCGAAGACCTCTATCGGGGGTCGCCCCATATCAAGGAGATCTCGGTGGTCGGCGTGCCCGACGGGGCCGGCGAGCATGTCACCGCGGCGATCGCGCCTCACTATGACTTCGACCCGGCGCTGTCGCGGGAGGACGTGCACAAGAAGATCGAGGAGCACCTGCGCAAGGTGTCGGCGGACTTGCCGTTCTGGAAGCGCATCAAGACGACGCACATCTGGGACGGTGAGCTGCCCAAGACGGCCACGCGCAAGGTGAAGCGGCGCGAGGTCGTGGCCGAGATCCTGCGCCTCAAGCGCTCGGAGGGTGAAGGCGCGCTGGTGGCGGCGGCCTCGCCGGAGGAGGCGGGCATCGGCTGGCTGCTCGACATCGTGGCGCAGGTCAGCGGCAAGTCGCGCGGCGAGCTGCACGCGGGCAGCCGCCTCGACGCGCTCGGGTTCGACAGCCTGATGTACACCGAGCTCGGGGCCGCGCTGGAAGCAGCCGGGATCAACATCCCCGAGACGACCGACTTCACCGGCGTGAGCAACGTGCGCGAGCTGCATCGCCTCGTGCGCGGCGCGGGCGCGGGCGGGGTCGTCGGCCCGCGTCCTGGCTCGGCCGCGAAGGAGGCGACCGCGCGCGCGGACGAGGACCTGTACGTCCCGGGTCCGGTCGCCCGCGCCGGCAAGCGCGGGTTGGGGATCGCCCAGCGCTTCTTCTACAAGCGCGTGCTCGCCTCGGACGTCCAGGGCAGCGGACACATTCCGCTACACACCAACTTCATCGTGGCGGCGAATCACTGCTCGCACCTCGACATGGGCCTCATCAAGGTGGCCCTCGGCGACGCGGGGCGCGAGATCACGTCGATGGCGGCGGCGGACTACTTCTTCCGTAACCGCTACCGCCGGGCCTACTTCACGAACTTCACGAACCTGGTGCCCATGGAGCGGGCCGGATCGATCCGCAAGTCGATGGACACCGCCGAACAGGTGTTGCGACAAGGCAAGAGCATGGTCGTGTTTCCCGAGGGCACGCGGTCGGTGGACGGGCGGATGGCGGATTTCCTGCCCAGCCTCGGGTACCTGGCCCTGCGCTCGGGGGTGGGGCTGCTGCCCGCCTACATCGACGGGACCTTCGAGTCGCTGCCCAAGGGGGCGGCGCTTCCCCGCTCGCGGCATGTCTCGGTGGCGTTCGGTCCATTCCTGGGCATCGACGCGCTCCGGGAGCTCACCGCGGGCCTCCCGCACCAGGAGGGGTGGCGCCTCATCGCCGCGCTGGTCCAGCGGATCGTCGAGAACCTGCGCGACGGCGTCACGATTCGCCTGGATCTGGCGGCGGCGCGGGCCGGCTGGGACGGCAAGCGTCTCGCGCCCGCGGCCGAACAGCGCGCGGCGGGCGCGCGCAAACCGAAGCTGATCTCGGTGCGCTGAGATGGCCGAAAACCTTCCCACGCCTGAACCCGCAATCGAGACCACCCTGGTGGCGCGCGCTCCGGCGCCGCCGCTGATCCTGGTGACGGGGGCGTCGGGCTTCCTCGGCGGGCACCTCGTGCGCGAGCTGCTGGCGCGCGGGCAGGGTCGCGTCCGGGCGATGCAGTCGAGCCCGCCGCCCGCCTGGCTCACCGACCTCGGCGTCGAGGTCGTGCGCGGGTCGGTGACCTCGCCCGACGACGTGGCGCGCGCGCTGCGCGGTGTCGAGCGGGTCTATCACCTGGCGGGTCAGGTCTCGATGAAGCCGGCGGACGCGCACCGCATGTACCACCTGCACGTCGATGGCACCCGCATCCTGTGCCGCGCCGCCGCCGAGGCGGGCGTGGGGCGCGTGGTGCTGTCGTCGACGAGCGGGACCATCGCGGTGTCGAAGCGCGCCGACGCGGGCCTCGACGAGAGCTCACCCGCGCCGGTCGAGCTGATCGCCCGCTGGCCGTACTACGCGAGCAAGCTGTATCAGGAAGAGGCCGCGCGCCGCGCTTGCGGTGACAAGGTGCAGCTCGTGATCCTGAACCCCAGCCTGCTGCTCGGGCCGGGTGACGATCGCCTGAGCTCGACGCGCACGGTGTTGCAGTTCCTGGGGCGAGAGATCGCCATGACCCCGCCGGGCGGCCTGAACTTCGTGGACGTGCGCGACGTCGCCGCCGCCTTCATCGCGGCGATGGAGCGCGGCACGCCGGGCGAGCGCTACCTGCTCGGCGGCATGAACTGGACCTTCGCCGAATACTTCGGACGTCTCGAGCGGTTGACGAAGGTCGCGGGGCCACGGCTCCGCGGTCGCGGCAACCTCACGCTGTGGGCCGCGCACGCGCAGGCTGCCCTCTACCGTCAGTGGGGCAAGAGCCCTCCGGTCGAGCCGGCGGCCGTCGACATGGCGTCGCACTACTGGTACTTCGACAGCGCCAAGGCGGCCCGCGAGCTCGGCTTCCTGGCCCGGGACGCCACCGACACGCTCTTCGACACCGTCCGTTACATCCGCGAAAATTTCCTCGGTGGACACGCCGCGCTATCGCGCGCCGGCTAGTGCCTACGAGGGGACCTCGGGCCTCGGGGCGAGCAGGAGTGTGTCGAACCGCCCCGGCCGCGCATGGTACGAGCCTCGAAAGGCCTCGGGCGTCTTGTTTCGGGTCGCGCGCGTCGTCCACCGCCAGAACAAGATGCCGGTGGCCGCTTTGAAGCGCTGACAGATCGGACCGGCGCAGAGCGCGTGCCGTCCGCGCTATCCGGAAAATCATTGCGGGAACTTCGACAATGAACAATGAATTTGAGAGCCCGTCTTCTCGAGCCCAATGACGGTCAATTCATTGAATTTCGTCTGCGTTCCGTCGGATGTTTTGTTCATACCGACCGATACGGCCGTCGGAGCCGTGTCGGATGGACGCGCGGCCCGCGAGGCCGCTGGCTTCCGGCTCGGTCGATTGGCAGCTCCCCTGACGGCAGCGCATTGGGTCCGTCCGTGAGTTACCAAGTGGGTACCTGAATCGAGGCGTGTACCCGTCGCGTGACCCTGGCGCGTTCGCCGGTCTCGGGTTCTCCCCATGTGGCGGGCTGGGCAAGGCGGCTTGCAAAGTGCAGCAAAATGCTCGCGAGGCTCGGAGACAAACAGCCGACGTAGGTGTGTCGGCAGCTTGTTTGTAGACCTCCCCAGGACCAAGCGGAGCCACCATGGCGCACAGATCTTCACTGAATCAATACGGAAGAACCGCGGAGTCGAGGGCCAAAGCTCGTCATTGTAAGGCTGGCGTCACGGCGCGGTATCGGCGGCCGGGGAGAGTGATCGTGTTACCGGGGTGGGGGTGCCGCCGCCATCGTGGCCGTTTCCGGAATCGTCTAGTCATCAACGTTCGACTCCGTCGAGCATGAGCTCGCCGGATTCCATTATTGGCCCGATCTTTAGCGCGCCCCGGGATCCGAAAGGTCTTGCGGCTCAACGTCGATCCTCGAAGCCATCTCACACGCGCAGGAGAGACGAACGCATGAACCCCACGGCAACTCGCACACCCGGCCACCAATTCGGCGTAACATTTCTTGAGCGCGTACTCAGGCGCGGGGGCGGCGGGGTCATCGCGCTCGTGCTCTCGCTGGGCGCCTGCGGGCGTGGAACCGATCCCGCGGCGGGGAACGTCACCAAGGTGGAGGGCGCCGTCGTGACCGGCACGACGCCCGTCCTGACCATCTCGCCTGGCGCGACCAACTTCACGGCCCAAGGCGCCGCAATCGTCGTGGATCCGAACCTCACCTTGACCATCTCCGATGGGTCGGATCTCCCTGGCGTGCAGGTCTCGATCTCGACGGGCTTCGTGAGCGGCCAGGACGTCCTCGCGTTCACACCGCAGGCGGGGGTGACGGGGTCATGGTCGGCCGCGACGGGGGTCCTCACGCTCAGCGGGACGGTGTCGGTCGCCTCGTACCAGACGGTCCTCCGCTCCGTCACTTACAACAATACCGCGGGGGCAGCGCCCAATACCCAGGCGCGCGTGGTCACGTTCTCCATCGGGGCCGGGAGCCTCTCGTTTGGCGGCCACTACTACGAGTTCGTCTCCACCGGATTGAACTGGACCAACGCGAGGGCCGCCGCCGAGTTGAAGACCTATTACGGCCTGAAGGGCTATCTGGCCACGATCACCAGCGCGGCCGAGAACACCTTCCTCAATTCCAAGTTCACCTCGACGGGATGGATTGGCGCGAGCGACGCCGCCGTCGAGGGCCAATGGCGCTGGGTGACCGGACCCGACACCGGAACCCTGTTCTGGTTGAACGGTACGACTCAAACATACTCTTCCTGGGCGGGCGGCGAGCCGAACAACGCGGGCGGCGAAAACTACGCGCAGTTTTACGTCGGCGGCCTTTGGAATGATCTGAATGGCTCCCAGGGACTGGCGTACGTCGTCGAGTACGGCGGCACGGCCGGCGACCCCTCCCCTCAGGTCTCTGGCCCCAAGAGCCTGACCGTCTCGAGCCTCCCCAACTACACCATCACTGCCTCCGCGGGAGCGAATGGCACCATCTCACCGACGGGTGTGAACTCCTTCCAGCAGGGACAGTCGCAGGCCTTTACCATCACCCCGAACGCGAACTACACCGTCGCCGGCGTCCTGGTCGATGGAGCCTCGGTGGGGGCGGTGACCACCTACACGTTCACCAACGTCACCGCGAATCACACCATTGCGGTGACCTTCGCGGCACCCGTGATCGCCGTGTCGGCCGGCAACAATCAGAACGCCGCCACCGGGGCGGCGTTCGCCATCGGGCTGGCCGTGCTGGTGACTGACAGCGGCGGCGCCCCGCTCTCGGGAAGATCCGTCGTGTTCGCGGCTCCCGGCGCGGGCGCCTCGGCGACACTCGGCGCGCCGACAACCACGAACGCGTCTGGGATCGCCAGCGTCACCGCTACCGCCAACGCCACGGCTGGTAGCTACACCGTCACCGCGACCGTCAGCGGGACCTCCGCGTCGACCAACTTCACACTGCGCAACCTCGGCGCGCCGAGCACGATCACGGTGGTCACCGGCGGCAGCCAGGTCGCCGTCGTGCAAGGCGACTTCGGGATGCCCCTCGTGGCGGTGGTACGTGACAGCACCGCGTTCGCCCTGCCGAACATCACGGTCACGTTCGCGGCACCAGCGGCGGGCGGCGCCTCCGCGGGGCTGAGCGCGACGTCCGTCACCACGAACGCCTCCGGGCTGGCGAGCATCACCGCCACGGCCAATACCATCGCCGGGAGCTACAACGTGACGGCCTCGGCACCGGCAGTCAGTGCCCGCGCCACGTTCGCGCTCACCAACCTCGCGGGCGCCGCGGCGACCATCACGCTCACGAGCGGTGGCGTCCAGACGGCGACCGTGGGCGCGGCGTTCGGCTCACCCATCGTGGCGCGCGTGACCGACGCGTTCGGGAACCCGGTCCTGGGCGCCACCGTCACCTTCGCCGCGCCAGCGAGCGGCGCCTCGGGCACTCTCGGCATGCCGACGCCCACCACCAACGCCCTCGGCCTTGCCCAGACCATCGTCGCAGCCAACACGGCCGCGGGCAGCTACACCGTGTCGGCCTCGATCGCGCTCGGGGGCAGCGGCACGGCCAGCGCCAGCGCGACCCTCACCAACACGGCCGGGCCCCCCGCCATGCTCACGATCACCGCCGGGGGCGGACAGATCGCGCTGACCGGGGCGGCGTTCGCTTCCCCACTCAGCGTCCGGGTTGTCGATGGCAGCGGGAACCCCGTGGTTGCGGCGGCCGTCGCCTTCACGGCGACGGCCTCTCCCGGCACGGGTGCGTCGGCCACGCTCTCCAGCGCCACCGTCGCAACCAACTCGTCCGGACTGGCTACCGTGCTCGCCACGGCCAATGCGAGCGCGGGCACCTACACCGTGGCGGCATCGGTCGCCGGGGCCCCCGCGGTCTCCTTCGGGTTGACCAACCAGCTCCCGCTGGCTCTGAGCCCGGCCGAGGCGGCCGTGGCCCCGCGCGGGTCCGTCACCTTCGTCGCGACCGGGGGTAGCGGGACCGGTTATGTCTTCGCCGTGCAGACCGCTCCCTCTGGCGGCGACATCAACGCCTCGACGGGCGTCTATACCGCGGGCGCGGTCGCCCTCGTGAGCGACATCATCACGGTCACGGACAGTCAGAGCCACATCGCTACCGCCACCATCAGCGTGGGCGCCGCGCTCGCGCTGGCGTCGAATCTCGGCAAGGTGCCACCGCGGGGTGGGGCGGTGTTCACGACGACGGGGGGCAGCAAGACCGGGCTCACCTTCACGATCGTGGCCAACCACTCGAGCGGCACAATCGACGCGAACGGGAACTATGTGGCCGGCGAGAACGACAACGAGACCGACATCGTCCTGGTGACCGACTCGCTCGGCAACAGCGCGACGGCGACCATCGATGTCGGCCCGGGCGTCACCCTGGCAGCCAGCGCCACCAACACACCGCCGCGCGGCGCGCTGTCGTTCGCCGCCTCGGGTGGCTCCGCCAACTTCACCTACGGGCTCGGCGCCAACCCGTCCGGGGCCACGATCGACTCCGCCTCCGGCGCCTACGTCGCGGGCAGCGTGTTCCATGTGATCGACGTGGTGACGGCGACCGATGACCTCGGCAACACCGCCAGCGTGAACATCGCCGTGGGCGATGGCGTCAGCGTCAACCCCGACTCACCGTCGATCCCTCCCCTCGGCACCATCACCCTGTCCGCGAGCGGCGGCAGCGGCACGGGATACCGGTTCGCCCTCGGCGGAAGCGCCTCGGGCGTCATCGCGAACCCCGCGAGCGGCGTGTACATGGCGGGGGCAACGGGCAATACCAGCGATCTCGTGACGGTCACCGACTCGCTCGGCAACACCGGAACCACCAGCGTCTCGGTCGGCGGCGGCATTCATGTCAGCCCCTCGTCTCTGACGACACCACCTCGTGGCTCGCAAGCGTTCAGCGCAAGCGGCGGCAGCGGCTTGGGCTATGCCTTCACGCTGCCGAGCCACGCCTCGGGGGGCATGATCACCGCCGGCGGCGGCTACACGGCGGGCGCAACCGGCTCGACGATGGACGAGCTCTCGGTCGTCGATTCGCTCGGCAACCAGGCCACGGTCGCGATCACCGTGGGGAAGGGCGTGGCCGTCGCTCCGACCGCCGTCACCCTGGCGCCGCTCGGTCAGCAGACGATCACGGTCTTGGGGGGGAGTGGCAATGGATACACGTTTGTGCTCTCGTCCAACCACTCGGGAGGGGCCATCGATTCGCTGACCGGCGAGTACACCGCTGGCGCGACGGGGGCCGAGGTCGATGTAGTCACCGCCCGCGATGACCTCGGGAATACCGCCACCGCCACCATCACGGTGACCGCGGCGCTCACGGTCACGGCCGATACCCTGTCGGCGGCGCCGCGGGCGAGCCTCGCCGTCAACGTCACGGGTGGCGCCCCCGGCTACGCCTTCTCCATCTCGGGCAACGGCTCGGGTGGCAGCATCGATCCGAGCTCAGGCGCGTATACCGCAGGGGCCAAACCCGACAGCACAGACGTCATCAGCATAGAGGACCGCAACGGGGCGATCACGAACGTGATCGTCAACGTTGGTCCGGGCGTGGGGATCGTCCCGGACCAGCCGAGCGTTCCGCCCCGCGGCACGGTGGCCTTCGGCGGCGTCAACGGGAGCGGCACCGGATACGTCTTCACTCTCGAAGACAACAAATCGGGGGGCTCCATCGTCGCCTTGACCGGCGCGTACACCGCCGGCCCCACGGGCGATGTCGCGGATCTCGTCACCGTCACCGACTCGCTCGGCAACACCAACTCCGTGTCGGTCGCCGTGGGTGGACGCCTGGTGCTCGGGCCCGCCAACCCCTTCGTCGCTCCACGCGAGAGCCTCGCGCTGGTTGCGGTGGCGGGCAGCGGCGCCGGCTATGTCTTCGCGTTCGAGACCAACGCCTCGCAGGGAACCGTCAATGCGACGACAGGGGCGTACGTCGCGGGTGCCGTTCCGAACGCCGCCGACGTCCTCACGCTGACCGACTCGCTCGGCAACACCGCCATCACGACCATCAACGTCGGACCTGGTTTGACGGTCGTGCCCGACTCGGCCAGCACGGCCCCGCACGGCACCATCTCTCTGAAGAGCCGCGCCGGCAGTGGCACCGGATACCGCTTCGCCCTCATCACCAACGCCTCCATGGGCAGTGTCAGCGCGAGCGGCGTCTACAACGCTGGGGCCGTCGGTGACGCCGTCGACGTCGTGACCGTGACCGACTCGCTCGGCAACACCGACACCGTCACCATCAACGTCGGTCGGGGGTTGATCGTGACGGCGGCCGCGCGGCTCGTCCCCCCCCGTGGCACCACGACGTTCACCGCTGTCGGAGGGGTTGGCGGGGGCTACACCTTCACCGTCCGCTCCAATGGCTCGGGGGGAAACATCGTGAGCACCACGGGCGTTTACACGGCGGGTGACGCGGCCAACTCGACCGACGTGATCGAGGTGTCCGACCCCTTCGGGAGCAGGACGACGCTGACGATCATGGTCGGCCCCGGCATCACCATCACGCCCGCCGCCCTGTCGGCTCCGCCGCGCGGCACGCTGGCCCTGGTGGCCGCGGGAGGGAGTGGCAACGGATACCGCTACAAGTTCACCGCGAACGCCTCCGGCGGCACGCTCGACGGCGCCACCGGCATGTACACGGCCGGCAGCACCACCGACGTGCTGGACGCCATCGAGGTGAGCGACTCGCTCGGCAACGCCGCGAGCGCCACCATCGCGGTCGGCGGCGCCCTGACCGTGAACGCCGCGCTGCCGATGGTGGCTCCGCATGAAGGCGTGCTCCTCACCGCCGCCGGTGGCAGCGGGAAGGGTTTCAGCTTCGCGCTCACCACGAACGCCTCGGGGGGCACCGTCGATCCGACCACTGGCCAGTACACCGCCGGCACGATCGGGAATGTTGGCGACATCGTCACCGTGACCGACTCCCTCGGTAACACGGCTCACGTCACCGTGGCGGTCGGGGACGGACTCCACGTCGCGCCTTCCACGGTGGCGGCGGCGCCACTCGCGCAGCTGACCTTCACGGCGAGCGGTGGCAGCGGCGAGGGGTACGGCTTCACGCTGGCTGGAAACGACTCCCATGGGGCCATTGATCCCGTCACGGGGGCCTACACCGCGGGCGCGCTCGGCGGCGGCACCGACGTCGTCACGGTCACCGACTCCCTCGGCAACACCGCCACCGTCGACATCCATGTCAGCGCGGCCCTGTCAACGGCGGCCGCGATCCTCACGTCGCCGCCGCACGGCACCGTGGCCATCACGGTCACGGGCGGAGCGCCCATGCTGAGCTACACGCTCACCACCAACGCGTCCGGCGGCAGCATCAATCCTGCCACGGGCGCCTATACGGCCGGCTCGCAGGGCTCCACCACCGATCTCGTGACGGTGCGCGACGCCAACAACGCCACGGTGACCATCACCGTCCGGATCGGCCCCGGGCTCAGCGTCGCGGCGGTCACCGGGTCGGTGCGGACGGGGCAGACCATGCTCCTCTCCGCGACTGGCGGCAGCGGCTCGGGACTGCGGTGGACCATCGCCAGTGCCGGCTCGGGCGGCACTGTCGATCCGACAACGGGGGCCTATACCGCCGGCCCACACGCCGGCACGGACGTGGTCCGGGTGGTGGACTCGCTCGGCAACACCGCCGAGCTCAGCATCCCGGTGACGCTGGCGAGCGCATCCCATGCGGCCAATATCCGGGGCGGAGCAGGTGCGTGCACGGTGGCGGAGCCGGGAGCGGGGAGCGGCTGCGCCGGCGGGCACATCGCGGGGTTCGTGCTGGCCGTGTTCGGGCTGTTGCTGGCCAACCGGCGGCGGCGCCGGCGCGGATCCGCCGGCCCGAGCGGCCCTGGCCGCTCGGGCGGTCCGCGGTGGGTGCGCCGGTTGTGGTCCATCCTGATCGTCGGCGGCGTCCTGGGGCTCGTGACGTCGTCGCCCGCGCGCGCCCAGAGCGCGGGGTTCGCGCTCGACCAGTTCAACCCGTCCCAGCGCGGCAGCGAGTGGTTCGTGCTCGATTCGCTCGACATCCACGGCAATCTTCGGCCCGCGGTCGGGGTGTCGAGCTCCTGGTCCTACCGGCCCCTCGTGCTCACCAGCCCCGACGGCAGCTACCGGATGTCGGTGATGACGAACCAGGAGATTACCCACGTCGGTGGCAGCGTGGTGATGTGGAGCCGAGTACGGTTCGGCGTCGATATTCCCGTCCAGATCTTCGGAGACGGCAACAACACCACCATCGATGGCGTCACCTATATGGGGCCCGCCAGCAGCTCGAGCCTCGGCGACATCCGCCTCAACGCGACGTTGCGAGTGTTCGGCGACCGCGGGGGGCCACTGACAGGAGCGGTGGCGCTGACCGGCTTCCTTCCCAGCGGCGATACCGCTTCGTACGCAGGTGACAGCGGCGCCGGGGTGGCTCCGTCCGCGCTCCTGGCGGGGCAGTCCGGGCTCATCGTTTATGCCGCCCAGGTCGGAGGCACCGTTCGTCGCCGGACCGCCTTCGCCGACACTTCGGTCGGCAGTGACCTGTTCCTCAGCGCCGCCGCCGGCGTCCGCCTGGCCCGGGAGCGGCTACTCATCGGTCCCGAGCTGTTCGGACGTTCGGTGCTCGTCGGCGGCGCGTTCCTCGATGCGCGCGCCACGCCCATCGAGGCGATGCTGGGCGCCCACTACACGATCCTCGCCGACTGGCGGGCCAGCGCGGGCATCGCGACTGGCCTCAGCGGCGGCATTGGAAACCCGACCTTGCGCGGCCTCCTCGCCTTCGAATGGGCCCCGGGCGTCCGCTCGTCTGACCGCGACAATGACGGCATCGTCGATGCCACCGACGCGTGCCCGGACACCCCCGGCCTTGCCGCCAGCGACGTGAAGGCCAACGGTTGCCCGGCCGCGCCCCCGCCGGCCGCACCACTCGACCGCGATGGCGATGGCATCGCCGACGCCACGGACGCCTGTCCAGAGGTTGCGGGTGTCGCCGCGAGCGACGCGAAGGCCAATGGCTGCCCGCCCCCGCCGCCTGACCGCGATGGCGACACCATCGCCGACAATGACGACGCTTGCCCCGACGTTGCGGGCGTCGCCGCGAGCGACGCGAAGGCCAACGGCTGTCCGCCCGACCGCGACCGCGACGGCATCGCCGACGCCATCGACGCGTGTCCCGAGGTCGCGGGAATCGCCAGCGCTGAACCCGCCACGAACGGGTGCCCCGATCCCGATCGCGATCACGATGGGGTCGCCAACACCGAGGACGCCTGCCCCGACGATGCCGGTCCATCCAGCCCAGATGCGAAGCGAAACGGTTGCCCCAAGGCGTTCGTGGCGGCCGGGCAGATCAAGATCCTCGATCAGGTCAAGTTCCGCACCAACAGCGCCACCATCTCGAGCCGCGGCCCGGGCAATCAGGCCAGCGAGGAGACGTTGATGGCCGTTCGCCAGATCCTGATCGACAACGTCGACGTGAAGAACGTCCTCGTCGAAGGTCATACCGACAGCGTGGGCAGTGCCGCCGACAACCGCAGGCTCAGCGCCGGGCGCGCCAGCGCGGTCGTGAAGTGGCTGGTCGTCCATGGCATCGCCGCCGAGCGCCTCAGCAGCGCCGGCGTGGGTTCCGACAACCCCATTGACGCCAACGACACCGCGACGGGACGCCGAAACAACCGACGCGTCGAGTTCCACATCCTTCCCCCCGAAGACGGTCACGTCTCGGCCCAGTGAGGCGGGGCCGGAGCCGGGTCAGAAGCGCACACGCAGGACGCTCGGCACCACCTCGAAGAACGCTGGCAGAAAGCCCGGCGTCTCACCGTCGAGCTCGACGGGGATGCGCGCGGTCGCCTCGGCGGGGGTGACCCGCAACGTGTGAACGGGGGTGGCGTGCACCTCCTTCATCGTGAGGTGCGTTCCCGCGAACAGGCGGGGCATGTTTCCCAGCGTCTGGAGCTTGCCCAGGTCGCCGACCGTGACGAAAGACAGGACGCCGTCATCGAGCGTCGCGTCGGGACAGATCTTCATCCCACCGCCGAAGTACCGGCCGTTGCCCACCGCGCCCAGCATCATCGTGCGGCGGATCGGCGGCCCCCCGTCGAGCTCGAGCACGACGTCCGCGTGCGCGTGGGCCAGCAGCGTCCGCACCACCGCGCCGAGGAACGCCACCTTCGGACCGAGCGCCTTCGACGACGCGTTGGCGCGCGCCGCCACGGCGCTCGAAAACCCGAACGAGGCGACGTTCACGAACGGCCGCGTCTCCAGCTGGCCCTCCGGCGTCATATAGGTGACCCGGCCCACGTCGATGACGCGCGCGCGCCGGTCGCGAATGTGGCGGGCCGCCTCCGCGATGTCGTGCGGAAGCTCGAGGGTCCGGCGAAAGTCGCCGCCGGTCCCGCGGGGGATGATGCCAAGCTCGGTCGCGCTCGCGGCCCCGTCGCCTGCCGCCAGCAGACCGGCGACCACCTCCGACACCGTGCCGTCGCCGCCGAACGCGACAACCAGGGCACGGCCATCGATGGCCGCCGCGCGCGCCAGCTCGGTCGCGTGGCGTGGCGACTTCGTGAACGCCAGCTCCACCTCGCCAAGGCCCTCGGACACGGCACCGATCATCCGGGCCGCCTTTCGCTCGCTGAAGCCGCCGCCCGCCTTCGGGTTGACGATCACCAAGGGACGATCACGTGGCATCGAGTCGCGCGTTCTTACCAGATCGGGCGGGTCGAGGCGCTATCCTCGCCGCGTCGTGCTGGGCTTCGGAATCTTCATGGGCTTGCTGGCAAGCGCGAGCTGGGCGGCCGCCAACGTCTTCATCCAGCGGGCCAGCCGCGCGCTCGGGCCATTCCGCGCGCTCGCGTGGGCTCAGATGGCGGGGGGCGTGGCCTTGTTGCCGTTCGCCTGGGCCCTCGATCACCGGGCCGGCGCCGTCCCCGCGTCCTTGCTCGGCTGGATCGCCATCGCCGCGGTGTCCGCCGTGGTGGCGTATTCGTCGATGTTCTATGCGATGGAGCGCGGGCGCCTGTCCACCGTGGTCCCGGTGATGTCCAGCTGGTCGGTGATCGCGGCCGCGATCTCGATAGGCGTCCTTCACCAGCACGTGCGCGGCAACCAGCTCGCCGGCGCCGTCACGGTGGTCGGGGGAGTCTTGATCGTCGCTCGATTCTCGCAGCGCGACGCCGCCGACGAGGCGTCGGGCGGGGCCGGCGTGCGCGGGCGCCAGGCGTTGGCGGCGTCCGTCTGCACGGCGCTCGGGTTTGGCGTGTTGATCCCCGCGATCGATCGCCTCGCCCCGACGCTGGGCTCCCTGGGGACGATCCCCTGCGTGTTCCTCGCCGACCTCGTCCTCGGTCTGCCGCTGGCGTTGGTCGCGAAGCTGAGCCTGCGGCCGCCCGCGCGTCGTGAGTGGCCGGCAGTGGCGGCAGCGGGGCTGTTCGAGACCCTGGGCTTCGTCTGGATCTCCATCGGCGTCGCGCGGGCGCCCGTGGCGGTCGTTTCGCCCCTGGCCGGCCTGTCTTCGGCGTTCACGGTGCTTTACGCGTGGCTCATCCTAGGCGAGCGCCCGCCGAGACCGCTGCTGGCCGGGGCGGCGATGGTCTGCGCCGGGGTCGTCCTGCTGTCGCGCTGAGCGAGGCTGGATGGCAACTCGGGAAGGAGGTACTAAATTGAGCGCATGCGCGCCGTGGTCACCGCCGTCTTGCTCCTGATGCTGGCCGTGGGCCCGGCGAGCGCCCAGACGGCGCCGCCGCCCGCCGTCCCGTCGTTGCAGCCGCTGTCCGCGCAGCAGCAATACGAGCGCGGCCGCAAGAGCCCCGCCCTCGCGTTGACCTTGGAGGCGTTGTGCCCGATCGCGGGCGCGGGAACCTTGTACACGGGCACCGAGGGCGACAAGGCCGGGTTTCTGGCCGTGCTGAGCGCCATCAGCGCCGGCGCTGGCGTGGGCTCCGTCCTGTGGTTGATTCACCTCGACGGCGAGCACGCCACCGGCGCTTCGCGGGCGGCTTTGGACGTCGAGCAGGGGGCCGCCATATCGGTCCTCGTCACGGCGGGTCTGGTCTACATCCTGGCGCGGGCGTCCGGCCTGTCGCTCGCCTCCCAGTCCACCGACGCTTTCAACCAGGATCTCCAGCGGCGTCTGCTGGTTCCCTGAGCCGTCGCACGTGCAGGTCGTTCGAGCTCATTGAGACCAGCGCGTCGGTGCGCGATCCCAGCGGTGGGCGCGCAACGCCTGCTGTAGGGCCTCCGGCACGGGCCCACGGTCGCTGCAGGCGATGTTGGCCTCAACGTGGCCCGGGGTTCGCATGCCGGCGATGATCGTGGCGACGGTGGGATTCGCCAGGATGAAGCGCAGGGCCACCTCTGCCATGGGCGTGTTCGCGGGGAGCAAGGGGCGGAGCGCCTCCGCGCGGTCGACGCTGGCCTCGAGGTTCTCGCGCACGAAGTACGTGCTGCGCCAGTCGTCCGGTGGAAAGCGCGTCTGCTTGGTCAGCGTGCCGGTCAGGGTCCCTTCGTCGAACGGCACCCGCGCGATCACGCCGACGTCGTGAGCGGCGCACGCCGGGAACAGCTGGTCCTCGGGGTTCTGGTCGAAGATGTTGTAGATGACCTGGACCGCGTCGACGACCCCGGCCCGCACCGCCTCGACGCCATTCCACGGCTCCCAGCGATTGATGCTGATGCCGATGCCGGTGAAGAGACCCTCGGACCGCAGGGCGTGCAGCTTGTCCAACCACCTGCGATCCTGCAGCCAGGCGTCCTCCCAGGTGTGGAACTGGATCAGGTCGAAGCTCGGCAGCCCCGCGTTCTTCAGGCTCAGGCGCACCTGGGCCTCGATGTAGTCGGGCGGGTAGCTGTCATCCAGCGTGTCGCCGCGGCGGCTCGGCCAGCGCCGGCTCTTGGGCGGAATCTTCGTGGCTGTGTAGAGGCGGGTGCGTGGGTTCGCCCGCACCAATGCGCCGAGCAAGCTCTCGCTCGCGCCGTCTCCGTAGGCGTACGCCGTGTCGAAGAAGTTGCAGCCGAGGTCGACCGCCCGCTGCAGGGACGTGCTGACGGCGCCGCGGTCTCCCCCGCTCCAGGCCACCGCGCCCCACATGCCGTAGCCAATTTCACTGACCTGCCAACCGAGCCGGCCGAATCTGCGCAGTTTCATGGGTCCGGCAGCTTAGCAGCCCAGGGCGAAAGTCGCCGCACTTTGCCCGCCCTCCCTTGCGGCGGTGGACCGCGCCCGGACACGTTCCATCAGAGAGCGGTCGGCAATCGACCGTATTCAGCCGGCACCCACGCCGGACCTCCGTACCCCCGGCGCGGGCCCCTCCTTCATCCATGATCCCGTTGCCATTCAACCGTACGGATCGTACAGTTCAGTCATGGGCAAGCCGGTCGGATCGGAAGCGGCGCGACAAAACCTTCCCGCTATCCTCGAACGTGCGGCCAAAGGCGAAACGACCGTTGTCACGAGGCGCGGCCGACCCGTGGCGGCCGTGGTGCCGTTCGAGGCCGGCGCACGTTCAGACGTACGGGGGCCCTCGCTGCTGTCTCTGCGTGGTTCGGGCCGAGGTCTGTGGGGGAAGCATCCCGGGAGGACGATCTCCCGCGGCCGCAAAGAATGGGGCTGAGGGGCCTCACCGATCTCCCGCGGGGCAGCGGCGTACTGATCGACAGCGCGCCGATCGCGTACGTCCTCGACGGCCATCCGTTGGCCGCGATCTTCGCACCGCTGTTCGAAAGCGCGGAGGCGGGAGATCTCCGTCTCTTCGTCACGCCAATAACGGTGGCGGAAGTCGTGGCCGGTCCCCTGCGAGCGGCTCGCGAAACACAAGTCGAGCAGTATCGAATCGCCATGACCTCGGCACCAGGTCTCACGTTCGTACCCCTGGATGACGACGCGGCGGTGTTGGCCGCGCGATTCCGCGTTCGTTACCGCCTGAAGCTTCCGGATGCGTTCCAACTCGCCGCGTGCGTCCTTGCGGGTTGTCGTGCCCTCGCCACGCACGACCGCGATTTTCGGCGCGTCACTGAGGTGCGCATCCTCGACCCGGGTCGCGAACGCTGAAATTTGGGTGCACTAGCTGAATCGACCGCGTTCAGGTGTCGGTCATGGCGCGACGGTCAGATGGGGCAGGTCCAATTTTCGGGTGCGGCTCTCAGGACCCTCAGGGTCGTTTTCTAGAAAAACACGGCGTCGGCGCAACACCGGAAGCCGTTGTCGGAGGCGAACGCGGCGCGCGTGAAGTGCGCCGCGACGTCCGTGGCCGCGGCGGCCGCCGTGCACGCGGTGTCGGCATAGTCCGACGACTGCGCGCCCCCGTAGGCGTCACACTCGTCCTCCTTGCCGTCCGCGGAGGAGACCGCCTCGACGCAATCGTTCTGCCACTCCGAGGCATTGCCGGACATGTCGTAGAGCCCGGCCACACCGCCAACGCAGCCGACCGCCGACATCACCGGTTGAACGCCCGGGGTCGCGGACAGGTACTTCTTGTCCACGCACACCCCCGGCATGGCGTCGGTTCCGTACGGATAAGTGTGCTTGCTGTCGTCGTCCGAACACGCGATCACCCACTGGCTGCCGCCCGGGGCCAGCGGATTGGTCACCGGCCCGGGGTCGTTTCCGTCGAGGCTGCCGGCCCGGCAGAGATACTTTCCGACGGAGCGGCAGTAGGCATCGGCGTCGCACCAATCGACGCACACCACCGGATAGTTCGCCCGGCCGACCGGATCGAAGGTCGGGCAGCCGGCGCCCGTCGTCATCGGCGCGAACGACGTGTTCCACGCGCACCGGGTTGCCTGCCGCGGAGGCGTCGTCGTCGCCGCCGTCAGGAACGCCTGATAGGCCGCGTTTGTGACCTCGGTGCTGTCGATGCAGAACGCGACGCCCCCGCTCCACCCGACGCGCACCAGCGCGGGACCGGAAAGATTGGTGGGACACGAGCTATGAACCGGACCGAGGTCGACAACGTTGTGGTCGCCACCGCCGGCGTCGATCCCCCCATCCGCGGACGCGCCCTTGCTTCCGCACGCCGGCAAGGTGGCAGCAGACCCGAAAGTCAGAGCTAGAGCCAGAGCCAGAGCAGGGGCCAGGCGAACGCGCTCCACATCAGGGCGACACATGGCCCGCGAGAATGAGACAGCGTGGCCGACTCTGTCAACGGCGCCGACGCTCGTGGTCGTCTCCCGCCGGGCGACGCTTTGCTAAGCTCGCCGCATCATGGCTCATCAATACATCTTCACGATGCAGAACCTCCGGCGGGTGCACCCGCCCAACAAGGAGGTCTTGAAGGGGATCTACCTCTCGTTTTACCCGGGCGCGAAGATCGGCGTGCTCGGCAGCAACGGGGCCGGGAAGTCGACGCTGCTGCGGATCATGGCGGGCATCGACAAGGACTTCTTCGGCGACGCCAAGCCGGCGGACGGCATCCGCATCGGCTTCCTGCAACAGGAGCCCGGGCTCGACCCCACGAAGACCGTGCTCCAGAACGTCGAGCAGGCGGTCGCGGCCACCAAGGGCCTGCTCACCCGCTTCGACGAGGTGAACGGGAAGCTCGGCGATCCGGACCTCGACCCCGCCGCCATGGACAAGCTGCTCGAGGAGCAGGGCAAGCTCCAGGACGCCATCGAGGCGGCGAACGGCTGGGATCTCGACCGCACCCTCGAGATCGCCATGGACGCGCTGCGGTTACCGCCGCCTGACGCGGACGTGACGAAGCTGTCGGGCGGCGAGCGCCGCCGCGTGGCGCTGTGCAAGGTCCTGCTCGAGCGCCCAGACCTCCTGCTGCTCGACGAGCCCACGAACCACCTCGACGCCGAGAGCGTCGCCTGGCTCGAGCATCACCTGCACGAGTACCCGGGAACGATCGTCGCGGTCACGCACGATCGCTACTTCCTCGACAACGTTGCGGGCTGGATCCTGGAGCTCGATCGCGGCGCCGGCATTCCCTGGGAAGGGAACTACTCGTCCTGGCTGGACCAGAAGCGCAAGCGCCTCCAGTCCGAGGAGAAGGCGGAGTCGGCTCGCCAGCGGACGCTGGCTCGCGAGCTAGAGTGGGTGCAGGCCTCGCCGCGCGCGCGTCAGGCGAAGAGCAAGGCGCGCCTGGCGGCCTACGAGCAGATGCTGGCGGACGAGACCCAGAAGCGGGAGGACAACGTCGAGATCAGCATTCCGCCCGGGCCGCGCCTCGGGGAGCTGGTCGTGAAGGCGGAGGGCCTGACGAAATCCTTCGGCGAGCGTCTGCTGATCGAGAACCTGTCGTTCAACCTGCCGCGCGGCGGGATCGTGGGCGTGATCGGCCCGAACGGCGCCGGCAAGACCACCATGTTCCGCATGCTGGTCGGCCAGGAGAAGCCCGACGCGGGCACGCTGCGCATCGGCGACACCGTCAAGTTCGCTTACGTCGACCAGAGCCGGGACACGCTGTCCGGCGACAAGACGGTGTTCGACGAGATCGCACAGGGCGCCGAGTTCCTGGAGATCGGCAAGCGCAAGATCCCGGCGCGCGCGTACGTGTCTGGCTTCAACTTTCGCGGGACCGATCAACAGAAGCGGGTGAAGGATCTGTCGGGCGGCGAGCGCAACCGCGTCCACCTGGCGAAGGTGCTGAGGTCGGGCGGGAACGTCTTGCTGCTCGATGAGCCCACCAACGACCTGGACGTCGACACGCTGCGCTCGCTGGAGGATGCCGTCCTGCAGTTCGCGGGCTGCGTCGTGGTCATCAGCCACGATCGCTGGTTCCTCGATCGCATCGCGACGCACATCCTGGCGTTCGAGGGCGACAGCCAGGCGGTGTGGTTCGAGGGCAACTATCAGGACTACGAGGCGGATCGAAAGCGCCGCCTCGGGGCGGCGGCGGAGCAACCGCACCGCATTCGCTACAAGAAGTTGATTCACTGACCGGGGACTGTCCCCGGGGCCGGGTCTTCGGTAATCTCGAGGTCTTATGATCGCCTACGAAGAATTGGAGAGAGCCCTTCAACGCTGGAAGGTCCGCCGCCCCGGGGCGGTGGATTCAGCTGCAGCGCTGCCGGAGGACGCCGGAATTCCCACGGGAATCTCCGGCGACGAAACCCCCGCCAACGACAGCACCGGCGAGCTCGAGATCGGGGACACCGCGCTCGTCGACGAGCCGTGAGGCGTCAGAAGTAGAAGCGTGCGCCCAGACCGGCTTCGATGTTGAAGCCGAACGGCACGTAGATAGCCGGCGCGATCTCGAAGAAGATCTCGACGAAGTTGGGGTTGGTGAACATGAGATCGAGCCCGACCGGCATGCGCCCGCCGATCGCCACGTTACTCCCACCGCCGTTCCAGACGATGGCCCGCCCGCCCACGCCGATGTGCCAATCCAGCTGAACCGTGCTCTTCACCAGGTTCGATTGCCACAGGTAGTCCATGTGGAAGCTGTAGTTCTGGATGCCCGCGTTGCACGGGTGGTTGTTGTCGCAGTATCCCCAGGAATACCCCCAGAACCCCATTCCGAAGTCGAGCGCGTTGGTCTTGCTGACCCAGTACTTGCCCACGATCCCCGTCGGATCACCCACCTCGAAGCCCAAGCCGAAATTTCGTCCGTACCCGACCTCCGTGGCGTGCGAGGTGCGGCTGGCGCCGACGCTGACGAGCATCGCCAGCGTCGTGATGATCAATTTTCGTCGCATGGGGGACAATAGTACGCCCAGTTGACGCGACCGAAAGGGCGGCCCCGTTTTTTGTCCGGTGCTGTTCGCTTGCCGCATACTACGGTCCGGGTCCCCTCGATCATGATTGACTACGTAGCCTCGACCTCGGCCGGTCTTGTTGGGAGGCGGTGGCGGCCTCCTTCACTCGCCATGTTGGGAGGCCTGGTGACGGCCACCCTCGCCGTCGCGGGCTGCGGCCGATCCTCGAATTCATCGTCTCCAGGCTCCGTCGAAGGTCGCCCCGCCGCCGCGGGCTCGGTGGGCGGGCAGGGCGGCGCCGCCGCTCCGCCGCAGGCGCGCCGCGCCCCCCGTCCCAATCCCGACGCCCTGCCCGCCGCGCCCCCCGACCTACCCGAGGGGCGCCGTGCAGTCCAGTTCGTGGCCGGAGCGCAGCGCGTGGTGGACGCCGACGCCGCGCGGGCCGCGGGCCTGACGCTGGTCGATCTCTCCGACGATTGGGCGCCGCTCATCTTCGCCGACGGCAAGGCCGCCGACGGCGCTGCCTTGCCGAACCGCTATCGCTCAGTGTTCGTGGGCCTCGGCAACGACCTCACCGACGGCGATGGCCAACCGCTCGCTCCGGGCGAACGGAACTACCTCGAGCTCCTGGGCGTCCCGCCGTCGCTGTCGGTGCTGCGCGGGCGGTTTCTCGCGGACGCCGGACGGACCTGCCCGAACATCGACCTGACGAAGCTGCTCGCGGTGGACGATATTCCCACGTTTGGTGCGACGACCGAGCGGAAGCAGCAGGCCCGCCACGACGCGCGCGGCAAGCGCCTCGAAGAGGCTCGCCAGAAGGCGGCGGTGGGCGATCTCGAGGCCCTCGCGTCCTCCGACCCGAAGCTGGCGCGCGACGTGAAAGCGCACGCCCGCGCCCTCCGGGAGCAGGCGGCGTTCGCCGAGGTCGAGAAGCGAATTGCCTGCGAGGGTCTGATGGATCCGGCGCGCCATAAGCCGGGTCACTACGACACCGCGTTGCGCGCCGCGGTCCTCGATTTCCAGCAGAAGCATGCGGTCATGGCCCAGGGGGACCTCGACCGGGCCACCCTCGAGGCGCTGACCAGGCCTCCGCTGACGCTGGACTTCGCGGCGTTGCGGCGGGTGCTGACCGAGCGGGCCGCGCACGCTGGCGCCATGATCGAGGACGGAACCGCCGTCACGCCGGACGGTGGCGCCGCAACCTACGAGGGCGCGGACGGCCAGCGGCACGCCGTCCCCAACCTGGTCGGTGAAGCGACCGATCGGTTGATGCTCGCGCTCGATCTGGAGACCCCGGGCGACGCGCTTGCGTTCTTTCGCGGGCACGCCGCGGCCGACTTCCAGAGCATGCGGGTCGCCGTGCGCTTCCCCGAGCGTCCCGCCTACTACGAGGCGGGGAGGCCCATGGAGCTCTCGGGCGAGATCGACCGGGGCGACATCTGGTACGACTTCCCGTTCGACGCGAAGGGGAACCGGTTGCCCCAGCCCCGGGAGCGCTTTCCCTCGTTCACGTTGTTCGTGAAGTGGCGTGGCGAGCGGGTTCCCCTTTGTCGCTGGCGGACCACCATCGGCGGGTGGCGTGCCGAGCTCGCCTCCGACGGGCAGGAGTACTACGCCTACAAGTCCTCCGACGTGGGACCGCGGGTGTGGCGCCACCTCGTCGTCGCGCCCGTCTGGATTCCACCTCCGTCCTCGCCGCTCGGATCGATGGTGAAGGAGAAGCGCGCGAATGGCGCATTCATCAAGGCCACGAACTACGACGAGACGGGCCCGGGCTACCTGTCGGCGTACGGGCTCGTGGCCGCCATCCACGAGCAGCTCCGAAAGGGCCCGAACGGTGCGATGTTCGCCGACAACGGCATTCGCACGCACGGCTCGGGCGACTACCTTTCGTTGCGCGGCCGCTTCTCGCACGGTTGCCACCGGCTCTACAACAACCTGGCCGTGCGCCTGTTCAGCTTCGTGCTCGGGCACCATCGCTACCGGACGCTCGGTCCCCTCGCGCTCGACTACCGCCGCACATTCTGGTGGAAGGGCGAGCTCTTCGACATACGCCTGCCCAACCGAGGTTTCTACTTCGAGCTCGATCCCCCCGTCCCCGTCGAGACGCTGGAGGGCCGCGTCCGCGGGCAGCAGAAGACGCCCATCCTGGGCTACGTGCCGAAGCCAGGGATCCACTACGCGGCGGCGAAACCACCCGCCCTCGCCGAGACGCCCGACAGCAAGGCGGGCGGCGAGGCGAAGCCAGGAATTGCTGATCCATGACCCGTCCCGCGCGTCGAGGTGAGGGCGGCAGGCGGCGCGTGGCGACGGCTGTGGCCGCATCGACCATCACCGCGGTCGCCGTCGCCTTCGCGGTCGTCGCTGCTTGTTCCATCGACCGCCGCCGCGATAACGCGAACGAACCGACCTTGGTCGGGGAGAAGGCGCCCGGTCCCCGATCCGCGGACGTCCGCGTCGATGCCGCGCTCGGGGTCTCGCCCTCGACCACTTCCCTCCCACCTCCACCGCCCTCGGCACCGTCGGCGCAGCCGGCTCGTCGCGACGCCTCCGCCCGGCCCCTGCCGTTCGCGGCTGCCGCCGCGCACGTCGACCTCGTGACGATCCGCCTGCTGGTCGAGCCGCCGAAGCGCGCCCACGTTTTTTGGGGCGCGAAGGACTTCGGTCTGGCCCCGCTCGAGCTGCGGCGACCGCGGGGAAGCGGCCCGCTCGACCTCGTGCTTCGCGCGCCGGGTTTCTTGACGCTCCACACCCGCGTGTTCACCGAGCGCGACAACAGCCTGTCGGTTCACCTGGTGCCGGAGACGGAGGCGTCCCGGTTTCCGGGCTATCAGAGCCCGGAGGCCCCGGCGCACGCCAAGAGCGCGGCGGTCAGCAGCGTCAAACGTCGCGAGGAGCGGCCGGTCCCGCGAGACGTGAAATGAGGGTGCGGCATGGCCGCCAATGCGGAAATACCCGGAGAAATGCGCATTTTTGTTCTTCCCAGGCCGCGCTTTGTCCCGTACAGTCTCTCGCCACTAGAACCACGACGCCGGCTTTTGCCGGAAAAAGGAGATCTGATGGCCAAGGTGATGTCCAAGTCCGAGCTCATCTCGAAACTCGCTGACGAGCACTCTGACAAGCTGACCCGCAAGGATGTTAAGGGTGTGCTCGAGTCATTGGCCAGCGTCGGCTACAAGGAGCTCAAGAAGACCGGCGTGTTCCTGGTCCCCGGCTTCGCGAAATTCGTGGTCATCAAGAAGCCCGCGACGAAGGCCCGCAAGGGGGTCAACCCTTTCACCGGCGAGCCCACCGTTTTCAAGGCCAAGCCTGCCCGCAAGATCGTGCGCGCCCGCCCCATCAAGGCGGCCAAGGACGCGGTCGCCTAGCACCATCAGCCCGCGTACCTTCGGGTGACGGACTTCTGACGCGCCGGCGGGATCATGACGATCCCGACCGGCGCGTTTTTTTTTGGAGAGGCGACTCGGGGGCCCATCCTCCGTTTATTTCCGATCGGGCCCTTATCGAATCGCGCGGCCGATCCGAAGCACCATGAGGAGTCACCACAACGCCCATGGTCCGTCGTTCACCCGCGTTGAAGAGGCCGCCGCTCCGGCGGGCTCTCGACAGCGACACGCCCGTCACCGGCCACCGCCTGCTGCGGCGCTTGCTCGACGAGAACGTTCGGCTGACGCGCGAGCTTCGGGAGCTCCGCCGGTTGCGTCGCCTCGCCGAGCGCGACGAGCTGACCGGGCTGCCCAACCGGCGGCTGTGTGAGGAGCGTCTGACCGAGGAGCTGTCTCGCTCGCGGCGTGAGCCGGGACGGCCGGGGTCGTTGTTGATCGTCGACATGAATGACCTCAAGGGCGTCAACGATCGCCACGGTCACGCGGCGGGCGACGCTGCCCTGCGGGAGACCGCGCGGGTGCTGCGCGGCGCGCTTCGAGCAGCGGACGTTTGCTGCCGCACCGGGGGCGACGAATTCATGATCCTGCTGCCCGAAACCGATGTCGCCGGGGCTCGGTTGGTCATGGCGCGCCTGAGGACCGCCGTGATCCGCGCGTCGGCGCGCCGGGACGCGCCCATCGACATCAGCATCAGCGTGGGGGCCGCCACGTGGCCCACGGATGGCGTGGATGCCCCGGGCCTCATCGAGACGGCCGATCGGGCGATGTACGAGGAAAAGCAGAGCTTCGCTGCGCGCGGAAAGGGGCACGGGCGCCGCGGTCGCGCCAGCCGTGCCACCTGCGTTCTGGCGCTGGTGAAGTAAAAGAAGTAAACGTCGGCGTTCGCGCTGCGACGGGACCGCGGAGATTGTCCGCGGCCGCCCCCCCTCCCAGGGCCGCCGCCGCGCTAATCTGCTACCTTCCTAGCTTCGCGTGGTACGAGGACATGAGCCAAACCCCCAGACAGATCGCGGTGGCCACCCGGGCCGTCCCTGAAGAACGAGACGCGCGCCCGGCGCCGCTCGAATTCGATGCGACGGTCAACCCGGCGAACCTGGCCTTTCTCGAAGAGCTCTACTTTCAATTCTCGCGCGATCCGGCGTCCGTCGAGCCGACGTGGCGAACGTACTTCGAGACGCTCGGCGGCCCTGAGGCGACCCCGCCGCAGTCCTTTTCGCGCAGCATCTTCTCGCGGCCCCGGCGGAGCGGCCCGGCCAAACACCAGACCTCGCCGTCAGTGGTCAAGATCGCCGACGCGACGCCCGGCCACGCCAGTCCCGGCAACAACGGCAGCAGCAACGGGCAGGCGGTCGCCGCCCTGCTGGCCGCGGCGGCACCTCTCATCCGGAAGACCTCTTCCGTCAGCGCCGAGCGCGTCCAGCGGTTGATCGAGGGGTACCGCGAGATGGGGCACCTGTCGGCGGACCTGGATCCGCTCGGGATGGTGAAGCGGAACGCCGGCGCCAGCCTGGACCTGGAGGCGTTCGGGCTCAGCGAGTCCGATCTCGGCAACGTCTTCAGCTCCGAGAACGTGGCGGGTCCCGATCGAACGACGCTGGCCGACTTGATCGCGCTCCTGCGTGAGACCTACTGCCGGCACGTCGGGGTCGAGCTGGCGCACCTTCACGATACGGAGCTGCGCACGTGGCTCCTTCACCGCATGGAGAGCACCCGGAATCGCCTGGATCTGAGCTACGCGGAGCGGCGGCGGATGCTGGAGAAGGTCATCGACGCCGAGGTGTTCGAGCAGTTTCTGCACGCTAAGTTCGTGGGCAAGAAGCGCTTCTCGCTGGAGGGCGGCGAGAGCGTCATCCCCCTGCTCGATCGGCTGGTCGAGCGGGCGGCGCACCAGGGTGTGAGCGAGATCGTCATCGGCATGGCCCATCGCGGCCGCCTGAACGTGCTGGCGAACCTGATGGAGAAGCCGGCGGCGCAGATCTTCGCGGAGTTCATGGATCTGGGGACCGCCTCGAGCGGCCACAACGGGAGCGGCGACGTCAAGTATCACCTCGGCTACTCCGTGGACCGCGTGTACGAGGCGAACGGCAGCAGCGCCCGTGTCCACCTGTCGCTGTCCTTCAATCCGAGCCACCTCGAGTTCGTGAACACGGTGGTGCAGGGGCGCGTGCGCGCGAAGCAGGATCGCATCGGCGACACCGTCCGCGAACGTTGCTTGCCCATCCTCATTCACGGTGACGCGGCCTTCGCGGGTCAAGGCGTGGTGGCGGAGTCGCTGAACATGTCCGAGCTGCACGGCTACCGCGTCGGCGGCACGGTTCACGTCGTGATCAACAACCAGGTGGGCTTCACGACGGCGCCAGAGAACGGTTACTCCACCACCTACGCGACCGACGTCGCGCGCATGCTGCAGATCCCCATCTTTCACGTGAACAGCGAGGATCCCGAGGCGATCGCCCAGGTGGTCGATCTGGCGGTCGACTTCCGGCAGCGGTTTCACCGCGACGTCCTGATCGAGGTGTGGTGCTACCGGAAGTGGGGACACAACGAGGGAGACGAGCCCGAGTTCACCCAGCCCCTCATGTACAAGGTGATCAAGGCCAAGGGCTCCGCGCGCTCGGCGTTTCTGGCGGCGTTCCGCGGGCGCACGTTCACCGAGCCCCAGGAGCTGACGGAGAATGACGCGGAGGAGATCGCGTCGGTGCGCAGGCGCCACCTGGACGGCCAGCTCGAGGCGGCGACGAAGCTCGACACCGAGGTCAAGCAGGCGCAGTACCTGGGCGCGTGGTCGCGCATCAAGGGCGGGGCCGACTCGTCCGTGCCGCTCGTGCCCACGAACATCTCCGCGGAGATGTTCGCGAACGTCTCGCGAGGCCTCGTGACCGTGCCGCCGGGCTTCACGCTGCATCCGAAGTTGACCGTGCTCAAGGATCGCGCGGCGATGGCGGCGGGTGAGCGCCCGATCAACTGGGGGATGGGCGAGGCCCTCGCGCTCGGGTCGCTGCTGGCGCAAGGCGTGACGGTGCGGCTCTCCGGGCAGGACGCGCGCAGGGGCACGTTCAGCCACCGGCATAGCGTGCTCGTCGACTACGAGAACGCCTCCCGCTTCACGCCGCTGTCGCACATCGGCGACTTCGTGGGCGGCACCCAGGGGCCGTTCGAGGTGCGCGACAGCCCGCTGTCGGAGGCGGGTGTCCTCGGGTTCGACTATGGATATAGCCTGGACATGCCAGGCGGCCTGACCATATGGGAGGCCCAGTTCGGCGACTTCGTGAACGGCGCGCAGGTCATCATCGACCAGTTCATCGTCTCGTCGGAGGCCAAGTGGAATCGGGTCAGCGGGCTGGTGATGTTGTTGCCCCACGGCATGGAAGGCCAGGGCCCCGAGCACTCGAGCGGTCGCCTGGAGCGCTTCTTGAACATGAGCGTCAACGACAACATTCAGGTCTGCAACCTGACCACGCCAGCGCAGCTGTTCCACGTGTTGCGCCGGCAGGTGCTCCGTCCGTACCGCAAGCCGCTCATCATCATGACACCGAAGAGTCTGCTCCGGCACCCGCAGGCCGTGTCGACCATCGAAGACTTCACCGCCGGGGGATTTCAGTACGTCATCCCGGACCCCCTGCGCCCCGATCCCGCCAAGGTCGCGCGCGTCCTGCTTTGCACAGGGAAGGTCTATTACGACCTCATCGCCGCGCGCCAGGAGCAGCGGCGCGACGACATCGCCATCATTCGCATCGAGCAGCTGTACCCGTTCCACAAGGACGATCTGCTGGAGGCCCTGCGAAGCTATCGTGACGGCACCCGTCTGATCTGGGTGCAGGAAGAGCCGAAGAACATGGGAGCGTGGCCTTATATGAACCGCGAGCTACCAGGCCTGTTGCTGGGGACGTTCCCCTGGTCGTGCGTCAGCCGGCCGCTGTCGGCCAGCCCCGCCGCCGGGTCCGAGAAGCGACACAAGGCCGAACAGGCCAAGCTGATAGAAGACGCGTTCGGGAAAGGGACGGACTGATGTCCTTGACGTTGAAGGTGCCTGGAATCGGTGAGTCGATCCAGGAGGCGACGGTGGGGCTGTGGAAGAAGGCCGAAGGGGACTTCGTCGCGATGGACGAGCCCCTCGTGGAGATCGAGAGCGAGAAGGCCACGCTCGAGGTCCCGTCTCCGGGCGCCGGCCTGCTGAAGAAGATCCTCCACAAGCAGGGGGACACCGTCACCATCGGTGAGGCGCTGGCGGAGATCGACGAAACCGCCAAGGCGTCCGACAAGCCCGCGGACAAGCCGCCGGCGAAGGAGAAGAACCCAGGTCAGGCCAAGCCCGCCGCGCCGGCCATGCCCGAGGAGGCGAGCGCGCCGGCCGTCGGCGCCGACGGGGCGCTGCGGGCGCCGCCCTCGGCGCGCCGGTTGATGTCCGAGACGGGGTTGTCCCCGGACGACGTCAAGGGCTCCGGTCGCGGGGGGCGCATTCAGACGCAGGACGTGGTGCGCACCCTCGACGAACGGAAGCCGGAGCCGGTGGTGACGCGGGCGTCGCTGCCGTCCGCCGTCGACGAGGGCCAGGAGCGCATCGTTCCCATGACCCCCCTGCGCAAGACCATCGCGCGGCGCCTCGTGGAGGCGAAGAACACCGCCGCGATGTTGACGACGTTCAACGAGATCGACATGTCGAACGTGCTGGCGCTGCGCGAGCGGTATCAGGAGCGGTTCACCAAGCAGCACGGCATCAAGCTGGGCTTCATGTCGTTCTTCGTGAAGGCGGCCATCGAGGCCCTGCGGGCGTTTCCGTCGGTGAACGCCGAGATTCGGGGCACCGACATCGTCTACAAGGATCACTACGACATCGGCGTCGCCGTCGGCGGCGGCAAGGGCCTGGTGGTGCCGGTGGTCCGCGAGGCCGACCGGATGTCGTTCGCCGAGCTGGAGAAGACCATCGGGGCCCTGGCGGTGCGCGCCAAGGAGAACAAGCTGCAGATGCCCGAGCTCGAGGGTGGTACGTTCACCATCTCGAACGGGGGCATCTACGGCTCGATGATGTCGACCCCGATCCTGAACCCGCCCCAGAGCGGCATCCTGGGCCTGCACGCCATCCAGAAGCGAGCCATCGTCGTCGACGACGCCGTGGTCGTGCGACCCATGATGTACGTCGCGCTTTCCTACGATCACCGCCTTGTCGATGGTCGGGAGGCGGTGCAGTTCCTCGTACGCGTCAAGGACTGCGTCGAGACCCCCGAGCGAATCCTGCTCGAGGTGTGAGCGAGAGCGATTGAGTGGTCTCGCTCGCCCGAGGTTCCGGGCGAGCGACGCCGAGCGGCCCGACTCAGAGCGGGGGGAGACCGGGCAGGGGTGTGCGAAGGACCGCCACCGATGAGTTCACGCCCCCGTCGAACAGCGACAGGTTGGTGAAGAAGAGCTCGTTGCCCACGAACAATGGCGACGCCGGGACGTCGATGGGCAGGCTCGGGTCCGTGTACCGGGCGACGAGGTGCGCCGAGGGTGACAGCACCTGAATCTCGGCGTTCGCGTTCGCCGCGACGTAGAGATTGCCGGCGAGATCGAAGGCGATCCCGTCCGCGCCGAGCAGCGCGTTCGTCGTGTGTTGGCTCGCGTCGATGGTCGGGCCGTCGGCGACGACCTGCGCCGCGCCGGCGCCGCCGCCGGGGCCCACCGGGATGCGAACGATGCGGCGCTGGCTGGTGACGGCGACGTAGACGTTCTGGAAGAAGAGATCGAAGGCGATCCCGTTCGCCCCAATGGGAAGCGGCGCGGCCGGATTTCCCGCCAGCAAGGGGTCCGACGACCAGACCGTCTTGTGCGAGCCGTCCTGGGCCAATCGGGTGATCGTTCCCTGAAACGAGTCGGTCACGTACAGGTTGCCCTGGAGATCCTCGGCGATGCCGTTCGGGAAGGAGAACCCGCTCGCGAGCGTCTTCACGACCCCGCTGACGGCGTCGACGGCGAGCACGCGACCATTGGTCGCTCCGGGGTGCGCCAGCGTGTCGGCGAAGTCGAGCGCGAACACGGTGCGTGTGCCCTCGAAGTGCAGCCCCAGCAGCGATACGAGCTGGCCTGGCCCCGGGGGAATGGAGATCGTCTTCTTGATCGCCCCGTGCGGGCTCAGCTGGCAAATGGTGCCCGTCGGCAGCGTCGCGGCCGAGCCGATATAGAAATTCCCGAGGAGATCGATGGTGAGCCCCTCGGGGTTGACGCACGCCGTGGCCGAGATGTTGCCCGTGAAGGGGGTGATCGTTCCCACCCCCGGAGCCGCCGTCACCGGCGTCGCGACCGCGAGCGCCGCCGCGATGCCGCCCGCAAGAACCAAATGCCTCGAATGTCCCGTTGTCATGAACCCCTCCTCCTCGTGTCGTTGTCGTCGCATCAGGAAGCCCCCCGTGGACCACCCGAGGGCTCCGCACCCAGTTTCGCCCGCGACGCTACCGGAAATTCGTGCCCAGATCAGCGCCGGCGAGAATTGTCAGCCGGTTGTTACAATCGGGCGGGGGGCGGCGGGGCCGAGCCCGTCATCTTTGTCGGGTGCCGCCGACGGCTTCGGTTAAGCTTGAGCTCCAACGCGGGGACCGGGAGCCCTTGCGTTCCGGCGGCGGGACAGTTGGGTCCACATCGAGGAGACGACGTCCATGCAAGAGCCGAATCGTTGCCGACCGCCGCTGCTCGTGCTGGGGCTTCTCGCCGCGTCGGGCTTCGCCTGTGGCGGCGTGTCATCTCCCGCCGGAGGAGCGGCCGGCTCGAGCGGTGGGATCGCGAGCGGCGGCGCACCCGGTTCGGGCGGGCGTTCGGGTACGGGTGGAACCACGGCGACTGGGGGCCGGACCGGCACCGGTGGCGGTCCCGCGCGAACGGGCGGCAGCAACGGGATCGGCGGCAGCGCGGCCAGCGGTGGCACGAGAGGCAGCGGCGGCGCGGTCGGCGGGGCCGGGGTCCCGGCCACCGGCGGCGCGCCTGGCAGCGGTGGGGTCCCTGGCAGCGGTGGCGCGACCGGTGGCGGTGGCGCGCCCGGCACCGGCGGCGGTCCCGGCAGCGGTGGCGCTCCCGGAAGCGGCGGTGCTGTGGGCAGCGGTGGCGCCGCAGGGACCGGCGGGACGAACGGAACGGGCGGGGCGGTCTCAGGGGGCGGTGGCGCGAGCGGGAGCTGCGTCGAATCGACCTGCGGCTCGCACAAGTGGGCGTGCTGGAAGATGCCCACGCCCTCGAGCAGCCCCGCCTCTGTTCCGAATCATCAGAGCTACACCGATCTCGGCAACGGCGCCGTCAAGGACAACATCACTTGCCTCACGTGGGAGAAGTCCAACCCGGCGACGCCAGGAACCTGGCAGGACAGCTTCGATCGCTGTGCCGCGCTCGCCACCCAGAGCTACGCCGGCTTCGGCGACTGGCGATTGCCAACGCGCGTGGAAATGGCGTCGATAACCGACGTCACCTTGGGGGCGAAGGGCTTCCCGACCCTCTTCACGGTGACCTCCGGCTATTACGACACGGCGTCGTGGTGGTACGAGACGATCACCGGGCAGAGCACCAGCGGCTTCCACTTTGGCTACGGCGCCAATGGCTTCACTAGCAACGCGGTGTCCATGACGGGCACGAACAACGTGGCCCGGTGCGTTCGTGGAAACGGTCCCGGGGAGGCAGCCAACGAATTCGCCAAGGAACCCCCCAATCACTACACCATCAGCGGCACCGCTCCCGATGGGGAGGTCACGGACAACTACACGGGCCTGACGTGGCAACAAGGATTCTCGCCCGCGACGGTGGCATGGACGGACGCCCCTGCGTACTGCGCGGCGCTGAACCTGAACGGCCACGCGGGATGGCGGGTCCCGACGCTGACCGAGCTCGCATCGACCGTGAACGAGGCGTTGGTGGGTGGCGCCATCAATCGCACGGCGTTTCCCGGCAACCCGAACGGCTGCAAGGCGCCCGAGTACTGGTTCTGGGCCGCCGAGGCGTCGAAGGTCGGTGGGACCGCCTGGGGCCTCAGCTACTGCGACGGTTTCACCGGCTGGAACGTCGGGGCCCTGGGCGCATGGAACTACTTCCCCACCGCCAACGTCAGATGCGTTCGCTGACACGACTCGAGCGCCCGGCTCGTGCGCCGACGGGGGCCTTCACTTCACGGGCGTCGCACCCGTCGGGGCCGGGACGGCCGCGCCCCCAGCGCCGGCCGCGTGCTTGACACTGTCGGCCTTCGAACGTTTCGGCTCTGCGCTGTCGGGCTTTGCCTTTCGAGGTTCACCCGACTTCGGCTTTGCGCCGGCCCCTGGCTTCGCTTCCGCTTCGGCAGGCGCCGGGCTCTTCACGAGCTCCACGGCATCGTGAGCCTTGAATTGTCCGTGCTCGGCCCGCTGGCGATCGCGGGTCTCGTTGATCCGCTTCTCGAGCTCCTGCTCGTGGGCCTTGATGCGCTTCAAGCTGCTGGGATCCGTCGCCTGCGCTCCGAAGTCCTTGATGTTCTCCTTGACCGAACGTCGTTCGGGCGTCGCTCCGCCGGCCCCGGCATGCCCGGTCGGTGGAACCGCCCCGCCGTCGGCCGCCCGCACCGTCCCCGCGCCGAGGGCGATGCCCAGCGCGACGACCATTCGAACGCCCTTCCACCCCGCCTGTCGTTCCATGAGCGCGTTCTACCCCGGCCCACCGCACGGCCGCAACGCGCGCCGGCCCCGCACGAGCGAGCTGCACGGGCCCGGTGATTCGCGAGGGCAAACGAGCTAAAGATACCGACATGACCATCAAGGCCGCCTTTGCGTCGATCCTCGTCCTCGCCCTGTCACTGGCTAGCGCCGGCCCCAGCCAAGCCGATCCAGCGCCGGCCAAGGCGGACAAGGCGGCCTCGGCTCCGGCAAAGCCGCCGGCGCCGAGCACGGCCGCCCCGGGGGGGCCCGCCGGCGAGACGACGCTGACCGGCGAGCTGACGTGCGCCAAGTGCGGGCTCCATGAATCCACGTCTTGCCAGAACGTGCTGCTGGTCAAGGACCTGGGCGGCAAGACCGTGAAGTACTACCTGGCCAGGAACGACATCGCCGAGGACAGCCACGAGAAAGTGTGCGGCGGCTCGGCGCACGCGACCGTCACGGGGCGGATCAGCGAAGCGGGAAACAAGAAGATCATCACGCCATCCGCGGTCAAGGTCGACTGACCCGAGCCGGACGTCTCTCGAGTCAGCGGTCGACCGTCACCGTCAGTTGTACGGCGGCATCTGGTACGGCGTCGTCGGCGACGAGTCGTCCGTGCGATGCAGCTGCGGCATGGTCAAGGGCTCCGCCAGCCAGGCCTGGAAGGCGGCGATCTGGCAAGCCGTGAGGGCAGCGGTGGGAGGCGGAGGCATTATCCCTGACTTCGAGCAAGACGCAGGGTTCGCCCCGTGGATGACGTCCAGGACGACCTGGAAGCGCTTGGGGTTCGGAGTCTCGGGGCAGGACGACGCGTGCGAACCGGCGGTGATCCAGTCGTACGCGTGGTCCGAGCCGCAGGTCTTCGTGCCGTCGGGGCACAGCGATCCCAGCGTCGACGAGTTGTCGACGACGTGACAACCACTGCTGGTGTTCTTGCCGCACGAAGCCGCCAGGATGGGCTCGACGTCCTTCTTGAAGCTGACCGGCGTGGACAGGTTACAGTTGCTGGGCACTCCTCCAGTGCCGGTTCCGCCCACCGCGCCTCCGTTGGCCCCGGCGCCCGCACCCGCGTTGCCGCCGGTTCCCTTTCCGCCCCCACCGACGATGCCGCCCGCGCCGGTCTTGCCCCCGCCGCTCGCGGTGCCGCCGGTAGCCGTCTCGCCGCCCGCGCCGCCGGTCGCCGAGACACCGCCCGTGCCGACCGTGCCTCCGGTGCTGGGAGCGGTGCCGCCCGTCCCGGGTGCGCCGCCGGTCGCAGCTGCGCCGCCCGTTCCGGGTGCGCCGCCGCTGCTGGCGCCTCCGCTCGCGCCTCCGAAAATTCCACCAGTGCTCGCGCCTCCTGTGCCGCTTCCACCCGTCCCCGGGCTGCCTCCGGAGCCCGGGATGTCGGTTCCCGAACTGCTGCCGCAACCGGCGGCCAGCATCGCGGTGATCGGCAACAAGAGCCACGAGCGACGGAACGCAGGGGATTGATTCATGTGTGGTTCTCGCTGACTCAGGGGGGAACGGTCCCAGGCGCCCGATCCATCCGCTCGACTTGGCCGAAGGTTTGGGCGCCGGACCGCAGGTTAGCGGCCAGTGACGAATAACCTAACTCCTGGAACGAGCCCTCACAAGGGAGGACCGCGGAATCGACGTGACGGCGGGTCGCGTCGCCCGGACGCGTCGAGTCGCGATCAGTGTCTTTCGTCACTCGTCAGGCGGGGCTGCGAGGGCGAGCGCCCGCTGTTCCCGCCGCGCCCGCTACCCCAGCGTCTCGCTCCGGCGGTCGAGCCCGCGCCGGCCCCACGACAAGGCGACCGATCAGGTGCTCCAGTCCGCTGTTGCCAAGTCCGAGAACGGGCGGAAGTCTTTCAAATTCGCGGTCACCAGAGTGAGTCCTTGGGTGAAAGCGATGGCCGCGATCTGGCCATCGACGAAAGCAGGTGTTCTGCCGGCTTCCTCCAGCCGGGCCCTTTCTTTCGCGTGCCATTCCGCCGCCGCATCGTCGTACGCGAGGATTGGGAACGATGGGCCCACGACCGCGTGGAGGTACTCTTCCAGGCCGATCCGTCGCTTGCCGGCTGGGAGCCGCGTCACACCGTATACCAACTCGTGCCAAACCGGAGCCGCAATCGCGCAGTGAACGCTCTGCTGTTCGAGCTTCTTGACGACCCGTCGGTTTGGTTGCTTGGCTATCGGAGCCGAGACAATCGTCGTGTCCAGAAGGAAGTTCAGCGTCATAGACGGACCCCTCGTCCTGGGGAACGATCTCGGACCGAGTCGAAGAAGTCGGGGTCAAGACCGATGTCCCCGGGTGCGTGGCGCTCGATGAACGCTCGGTAAGCGTCGCCGAACTTCGACTGCTTTCGTCGAAGGGCATCGTATCGTTCCTGAGAGAGGACGACGGCAATCGGCCGTCCGCGACGCGTCAGTTGCACCTCCTTCCCATCTTCCACGTCATCGAGGATGTCCGGCAGATGCGCGCGTGCGTCAGCGACCGAGTAGCTCTTCGCCATGTCCACAGTGTACGTCAAGATGTACATCTGGCAAGGCGATCCAACGACGCGTGCCAGCGGAGCGTACTCACGCCTTGAGGATTTGCACGCCATATGTGGCCAGGACCTCGTCGCGCGTGACGAGCGTGTAGCCGTCTTCCAGAGCTTGAGCCACGAGCAAGCGATCGAAGGGGTCACGGTGATGCCAAGGTAGAGCACGAACCTTCAAGGCTGCCGCCAGTCCGACTTCGGCGAGATCGAAGCCGGAACGGCGGAGCACAACGGGCAACCACTGTTCCGCGGTGCTGGGCAGCTCGAGGTTACCAAGCGACTGCTTGATTGCGATCTCCCACGCCGACACCACGCTCACCAGGACCTCCTGCGTCCCGTCCTCAATCATATCGCGGGCTTGGGTGCCAAGCTCGTCTGGGGCGGTGGCAGCCCAAAGCAAGACGTGCGTATCCAGCAAGAGCTTCATGTCTGAACGCCAAACGCCGCGGCGATGTCCGCCGGCAGCTCGTCGAAATCAGGCTGCAGCCTGGCTTGGCCCGCGAACAATCCCAAGCGCCTGCGTTTCACCGCGGCGCGATAGGGGCTCAGCACAGCAACGGGAACTCCTGCACGTGCAATCACCACACGCTCGCCGGCTTCCACCGCTTCGAGCAGCCGGGACAGCTGGGTCTTGGCCTCGTGCACGTTGATCTGGCGCATGGACTAATCTTAGCTAACTGGCCAGGCCAGTCAAGCTCGCGGGGTTCTATGCCTCCCTGAGAGTGGGGCCCTACCAGGCTGACATGAGTATGTCGGCTGGGCCTGGGTGTTCAGGTTTCGAGGAGGACTCAGCGCGCCGTACGGAGCGCGGTCACGCGAAACCCGAACGCACCGGCGAGCGTGCCCGCGACGCCGACCAGCAGAAACAGCGTTCCCGGGGCCAGCCGCTCGACCGCCAGGCCGGTGAGGCCGGCCGAGATCCCCGTCATCCCGAAGACGGTCACGTTCACCAGCGCGAACAGCCGGCCGTGCAACCTTCCGGGGACCGCCTGCTGCATCAGCACCGTGCGCGGGACGATGATGAGCGGAATCACGAACGCGTGCACGAACAGCGCCGCCCTGATCTGCGGCAGCGCGTGGCAAAAAAAGAACGGGATGCAGGTCAGCGCGTCGAGCACGATTCCCAGCAGGATCAGTCTGCCCTTTGGGACACGTCGCGCGGCGAGCCAGGCCGCGCCGGTTCCGAAGGTCAGCCCCACGAAGAAGAAGATCATCGCGCTCATGTAGCCCTCCGGGCCGAGGTGCAAGGTCTCCTTCACCAGCACCGGAGTGGCGATGTAGCCGGGCCCCATGATGAACAGATTGTCGAGCGCGGTCAGCAGCAGGAGGGGCCGCAGGATGGGCGACGCCAGGACGGTGCGCACGACGGCCGCCGTCTCACCGAGGATCGAGCGCACGGTCAGCGGCGGCAGTGTCTGCGTCGCGGCCGCGTGGGATTGCCGGCGCCCCCGTCGCGGCAGCGCGAGCAGACAGATGGCCGAGAACAGGAACGTCGCCGCGTCGACCGTGAACAGGTGGACGAAGCCGAACAGCTTCGTCGCGGGCTGGCCGAGCAGCGGTCCACCGACGAACGCGAGCTGCTCGGAGAACTGGAACACCGCCACCGCCGTCGCGAGCTGCGCCGACGGCGTGATCTCGGGGATCAGCGCCTTGATCGCGGGGTTGAAGAACGTGGTCCCGGTGGCGAGCGCGAGCAGCAAGACCCCGAGGATCGGCGCGTTCAGGTGGTGCGTCGCCGCCAGCACCGGGATCGCGCCCACGGCCATGAAGCGCAGCCCGTCGGCGCCGATCATCATCAGGCGACGATCGTGTCGGTCGATGATGGCGCCCGCGAACAGCCCCAGGACCAGCGCGGGCGCGAAGTTCATGCCCACCAGCCAGCCGGTCAGTGACTTCGAGCCGGTCAGATCCAGGACCAGCCACACGATGCCGACCAGGTACAGCGAGTCGCCCAGATGAGAGATGATCTGTCCCAGCCACAGCAGCACGATCGCCCGGCGCCAGTGCGGACGCTGCTTGATGGTCGCGGCGCTCGCCTCGGTGCCGACGGGAACGGGAACGGCCGACTCGTCTGTCACGGGACGCGAACCCTGTGGCATATTCGCCCGCACCACCGTGCCCGAACGCCGCTCATCCCGAATCCTTCATGCCCATCTGCGGGCCCGCTTGCGGACGGTTCTCGTCGTGGGCCTGGCACCCGTCGCTGCCGCGGCAATGGCGGCGGCGCCGTCGGCTCGCGCCGTGCCGTCCGCCGGCCCGCGGCTCGACGTGCGCTCGTGGGAGCTCGAAAACGGACTCAAGGTGTTGTTCCTGGCGAATCACGAGGCGCCCGTCGCGACGGTGCAGATTTTCTACCACGTTGGTTCAAAGGACGAGCACGTCGGCAACCGCGGAGTGGCCCACATGTTCGAGCACCTGATGTTCAAGGGCAGCGAGCATGTTCCCCCGGAGGCCCACGCCCGTCTCTTGAAAGAGGTGGGCGGTCAGGTCAACGCGTTCACCACCGAGGACGTCACGGCCTACCATCAGACGGTCCCGCCGTCGTACGTGGACTTCGCGCTCCGTTTGGAGGCGGAGCGCATGCGCGGCCTGCGGCTGTTCGCGGCGACCGTGGACTCCGAACGAAAAGTAGTGGAAGAAGAGCGGCGCCTGCGCATCGACAACAACCCGATCGGTCAGGCGATCGAGCGCTTCCGGGAGCTCGCCTATACGAAGCATCCTTATCAATGGACCGCGGCGGGTGTCATCGCGGATCTCGAACAGGTGCGCCCGGCGGACTGTCAGGCGTTCTACGACCTGCATTACCGGCCCAACAACGCGACGCTGATCGTCGTCGGTGATCTGGATGAGGCCGCCGTACGCCGGTCGATCATCACCCACTTTGGCGGGGTCGCGCGCGGTCCCGCACAGCCCCGCACCTACCCACAGGAGCCAACGCAAACAGTGGAACGGGACGCGACGTTGTCGCTGAACGTCGCCCTGCCAGTCGTGATCGGCGGCTACCACATCCCGGCGGCGCGCGACCCCGACGTGCCCGCGCTGCAGGTGCTGGCGGCCATCCTCTCGGCGGGAGAGTCGTCCCGGATGTACCGGCGGCTGGTGCGGCAGGAGCAACTGGCGGTGGCGGCCGGTGGCTTCGCCGAGGCCATGGAGCAGTCGGGGCTGTTTCTCGTCTACGCGGCCCACCTGCCCGATCGCGACCAGGACAAGATTCGCAAGACGTTGCTCGGCGAGGTGGCGCGCGCGCGCAGCGTTCCGGTCACCGCGGCCGAGCTCGCGAAGGCCAAGAACCAGCTCTCGGCCGGCTACATCTTCGGCCTCGAGTCGGTCGAGGGCGTCGCGCGGGAGCTCGGCCTCGCCGAGCTGGTCGAGGGTGACTGGCATCGCTTCATCGACGCGTCGGCGCGCTACGACAGGGTGACCGCCGCCGACGTGATGCGGGTGGCGGCCAAGTATCTCGTCGATTCGAATCTGACGTTCGTGACGTTGAAGCCGCTGCCGCCAGGCCCCGCACCGGGAGCCGGACAATGACCAGCAGCACGACGAACGAGCGTCGACCGTCACTGGCTCGGCTCGCCATGCTGGGGTCGTGCGCGCTGTCCGCGGCGACCTGCGCGCACGGACCCGGCTCGACGCCCGCGCCGGGTCCTGCTTCGCACGCCGGGGTGGCCGCGACGGGAGCCGGGGGCCGTGGCGGCGCGGGCCCTGGCGTGGTGGTCGTCGCCGGCGAACGGCCCGACGTGGTCGACCTGACGTACTGGCAGGGGCGCAAGGACCTGATCGCGTCGCCGCCGCCGCCTGCGCCGGCGGAGCTTCCGTTGCCTGGCGTGGCGCGCTGGCGCCTCGCGAACGGGCTGGACGTCGTCGCGGTTCCGCGCGCGGGGTTGCCGATCGTCAGCTTCTCGCTCGCCATCAAGGCTGGGTCCTATGACGAGCAGAAGGATCGCACGCAGGGCGTGGCGGATTTCACCGCCGGGATGCTGCGCCACGGGGCGGGCAGGCGCACCGCCGAGCAGATCGCCGACACGATAGACGCGGTCGGCGGCGCGCTCGACGCCGCCTCCGACGCCGAGAGCACGGTGGTGAGCTGCTCCGCGCTGGCTTCGCGCGCCGACACCTGCCTGACGCTGCTGGCGGACGTCCTGTTGCGCCCGACGTTCCCCGAGAGCGAGATGGGGCAGATCCGCGATCAGGTGCTGGCGTCGCTGGCGGGACGCGAGGACGATCCGCATCTGCTGGCGGCCGAACACTTCGACAACCTGCTGTTCGGGGAAGCGCACCCCGAGGGTTGGGTGCTGACGCCCGAGCACGTCCGCGGCATCACCCGCGACAAGCTGGTGGCGTTCTGGCGGGCTTTCTATCGGCCCAACAACGCGATCCTGGCCGTCGCGGGCGCCATCGACGTTCCGGCCATGAAGGCGCGGATCGCCCGGGCCTTCGGCGCGTGGGCCGCGGCCGCCACGCCGAAGCGCCCGCCGTTCGAGATTCCCCCGTCGCATGGGATCCGCGTGACCCTGGTCGACAAGCCCGAGCTCTCGCAGGCCACGCTGATGTTCGGCCACGCCGGGATTCGCCACGGCGATCCTGACTGGTACGCGGTGACGCTGGTCAACTATGTCCTCGGTGGCTCGGACTTCTCCTCGCGACTGATGGCCGAGGTCAGGTCCAAGCGAGGTCTGACCTACGGAATTGGCTCATCCTTCGGCGCGGGGCTGTACCAGGGCGCCTTCCGGGTCTCCGCGTCGACGCGCAACGAGTCCACCTGGGAGGCGCTGTCGGTGACGATCGACGAGCTTCGCAAGATGAAGGGCGCGGGCCCGAACGAGGGCGAGCTCGCGAAGGCGAAGGGCTACTACGCGGGCAGCACCCCTTTCACGCTGGAGAGCGCCGGTGGTCTGGCGCGGGCGCTGGTGGCCGCCGATCTGCACGGCCTGGGCGTCGAATACGTGCGCGGGTTGGCCCTGCGCCTGGCGGCGGTCGACCTGGCGGCGGCCGACGCTGCCGCGAAGAAGTGGCTCGATCCCGACGATCTGGCGATCGTGATCGTCGGCCGCGGCGATGTCATCGCCCCGCAGCTAGCGCGAGCGAAGCTGTCCTTCGAGCGGGTCGACGCCCGCGCGCCCATCAGCGCGATGGCGCGGCACGCGATTCCGGCGCGAGCGCGGTAGCACGAGCGGGCTCCAGCGTCCGCAGGACGGCCAGCCGGACGCACGCCGCCAGCAAGATCCCCGACACCACGTCCGCCACGAAGTGCTGCTTCGTCGTCAGCGTGGACAGCGCCAGCAGCGCCGCCATCACCAGCGTCACGCGCCCGAGCGGCGGATTCTCGTGGTGAAGGATGAGCGCCAGCGAGAAGGTGTGCGCGACGTGCAACGACGGAAACACGTTCCCCGGGGGATCCACGGCCTGAACCCACGCCATGAACGCGTAAGAGACGTCGGGATAGGGCGGATGGAGGAGGGGACGGGGATAGGTCGCCGGGATGAGGCGATGGCAGGCGAGCCCGACGAGGAGGATGGTGCCCACGCCCACGAGCCCGCGGTTGAAGTGGGCGCTGGTCCGGAACCCGGCGATCGCGATGATGAAGATGGCCGCGTAGAACGGCAGGTACAGCCAGGCCGTGGCGGGAATGAAGGGAATCGCATCATCCAGCCGCGTGCGGAGCAGCTCGGTGGAGCGATCGAAGCGCGCGTTGCCGATCGCGAAGTAAACCAGGGACTGCGCCAATCCGGCGCCAAGCCCCGTCGCCCATTTGTACGCCGTGAAACGCGAACGTGTCGTGCTCACCCTGCCGAAGGTAACGTTTGGTCGGCGTCAGGCGCGCAACTTCACGGTGCCAATTGCGAACTTCAGGTACCGGCCCTCGCGAAAGAAAGGGGCCACCGGATGGTCGGGGCCGGCGCCGTGGATCTCGCGCAGGGAGAAGCGCCGGCCGACGTCGCTCACGCCGTCCGCGACGGTGCGGAGAAAGGCCTCCTCGTCGACGTGGCTCGAGCAGGAGGCGGCGCACAGGATCCCGTCCGGCGCGACGACCGCGGCGCACAGCCGGTGAAGCCGCTGGTAGGCCTCGAGGGCGGCGGGCAGCGCTCGCCGGCTGGGCGCGAAGCTCGGTGGGTCGGAGATGACCAGGTCCCAGACGCGGCCGGCGCGGGCAGCCTCGCGAAGAAAGTCGAAGGCGTCGGCGACGACCTGCTCGTGGCCCGCGAGCGACAGCCCGTTGCGCTCGAAGTTGCGCGTCGCGGACGCGATCGCGCCCGCCGCGACGTCGACGGTCGTCGTGGCGCGGGCGCCTGCCACGGCAGCGTGGACCGAGAATCCGCCCGTGTAGCCGAACAGGTTCAACACGCGCAACCCGCGCGCCATCGCGGCCACGCGCGCGCGATTGTCCCGTTGATCCAGGAACAGACCGCCCTTCTGTCCGCGCACCACGTCCACCCCGAAGCGAACGCCGTTCTCGAGCACCTCGAGCTCGTCGTGCGGCGGCGTCGCGCCCGCCAGCACCGCCGATTCGTGCGGACCTTCGTGGCCGTCGCTCGCGCGCGCCTGCCCGCGATGGCGCTCGATCACGGCGCCGAGGCCAAGGCGCGCGCCGGCCTCGATCACGCCGGGTCCAAGCCCGCGATAGAAGGCGCGTGCGCCCGGGCCGTCGAAGCGGACGGCGGCGACGTGCGCGTAGACGTCGAGGTGCAGGCCCGGCAGCAGATCCGCTTCCCCGTTCACCCAGCGAAACGCGTTCGTGCGCGCGCGATCGATGAGCTCCAGGCGGCGGTCGAGCGCCGCGCCGAGGCGCGTGCGCACGAGGGCCGCGATGTCTTCCCCGGCGAGCGTCGTCAGCATCCGGACGGCGATCGGCGTCGTCCTCGACCAGAACCCGCGGCCGAGGGCACGCCCCTCGGCCGTCGTGACCAGGACGATCGCGCCGTCGGGAAGGTCGACACCCGGCGCGAGGGCATCGCGGAAGAGCCAGGGGTGCCCGGCGTGGATCGACCTCGCCAGGTTCTTCCGCAGGCGGACCTTGGGGAGAGCGGGCTGGTTCGTCGCTGGCAGCGGCCCGGGCGGGTGCGGTCGCCTCAGGTCGACGCCTTCTCGGGCGGTCGATCGGCGATCGGAACGTGGCGGGCCAGCGTGGGCCGCTCGAGCGTGGACGCGACCTTGGCGCTGGCCAGCACGCGCCTGCCGGTGGGGAAGGCGATCTCCACCTTGCCGGGCCCCGGCGCCCCCGCGACCACTCCGGTCCCGAACTTCGGGTGCGAGACGCGATCGCCAGTGGCGAACGATTCACCTGGTGTGTAGGGGCGCGGTGGCTTGCTGGGATCGAACGCGGGCAAGGGCAGCTCCGCGGGAGCCTCAGCCACCCGCGCCCGCGACGCCCGGCGCGCGCCACCGTTGCGCGCTCCGCTCTCCGCCGCGGCGGCGGCCGCCGCCACGCTGGCCGTGGTGCGGTACAGGTGATGCCCGCCACAACGCTTGCAGACCACCTTCGCGATGCGCTGGCCCACCTTCGCCATCACCACGTGCCAGACCTCGCCGCACTTGCCGCAGAGCGCTTCGATGTCCTCCCCGACCGCCTGCGTTGCCATGACGGCTAAAACTACTCGCGCGCGCGACGCCGAACAAGGGAGGCGATGCAGGATCTTCAGGATCTTCGACGCGCCGACCGACCGTTTCCCTTGATCTTCGCGCCGAGTGGTGATTCTGCGACCCGAGGCACGGGGCTGCGCGGCGCGTTCCCATCCCGCCCTCGCTCGGCCCTTCGCAGCCTTGCCGCGCCGACGAGGACGGGAGCGAGCCACGCCCCGCCTCAGCGGGCCGCGGTGGTCGCGTGCTTCGCGGCGGCCGAGGCCGCGGCCGTCGCGCCCTTGACGACGCGGTCGATGTCCTTGCGGAACTGCGGCTCGTCGACCTGCATGCCGTTCAGCAACGTGCTGAGGTCGCGCGTCAGCGAGGCCATCGCGATGGCCTCGTTGATCTCGGCGTCGGTGGCGCCGTTCAGCTTGGCGAACTCCGTGTGAGCGATGATGCAGAAGCGGCAGGGGATCTGGGAAGCGACGCCGAGCCCCAGCAGCTCCTTGGCCTTGCCGGAGAGCGCGCTCGCCGGGTTGAGCTGCACGTCGCGGAACTGCCGCCAGGCGCCCGCGCGGGACGCGTCAGGGAACTTGCGGAGGAAGTCGGGGACGTACCCCAGCGTCTGCATGATGTCCTGCAACGCCGTCTGCCCGTCGACGACGGTGATCGGGGTCGGCGCGGGCGCGTGGGTGGCGACCGCCCGCTTGGCGTTCGCGACCAGCCTCGCGATCTCGGTCCTGAACTTCGTCTCGTCGGTCTGGATGCCGTTCAGGTATGTGCTCCAGTGGCGCGTCATGGCCGCCATCGCGACGGCCTCGCCGACCTCTTCGTCGCTGGCGCTGTTCAGCTTCGCGAACGCGGTGTGGGCGTAGATGCAGTAGCGGCAGGGGATCTGCGCGGAGACGGCCAGCCCCACCAGCTCCTTCGTGCGCCCGGGCAGCGTGGTGGCGGGATTTAGCTGCAAGGACTTCATCTCGTCCCATGCCCCGGGGAGCGCCAGGGTCGGGAACTTGAGGAAGAACTGCGGCACGAACCCGAGCGTCTTCTGGATGTCGGCGCGGGCGGCCTCGGCGGCGGCCGCGCCAGCGTTACCCTTCGTCGCCTCGGCCGCGCCGGCCGCTGACGCGAGGCCGGCCGTGCCGAGCACGGACATGAAGGCGATGATGGGAAGGGCTCTCGATCGGACGGTGCTGCGAGTGTGCGTGGTCATGGTCGTTTCCTTTCGGTTCGTGAGGGCGCCTGCGCGGCGGCCCGTCTTCGTGTTGCGAGCTCGACGCGTGACGAACGGGGGAACGGCGCGTTCCGCGAAGCTCGCGTCAGGGCTTGCGCGCGGTCGCGAAGACGATCTCGGAAGGGACCGCGTAGCCCGCGCCGCTGCGGAACGGCGCCAGCGATTCGAGGTACGCCGTGCGGACTTCGTCGCGGGTCGCGGGTGAAAACCGCTTCCAGGCGAGCGCCACCGGGCCTCCTTCCAGCATCGCGCCCACCGCGTCGTCCGCCGATTTCCAGGACAGCGTCACGGGCAAGCGCTCCTCGCAGGCGCCGACGAGGCCCGCCCGCGACAGCGCGAAGGTGAGGGCGCCCGGACCCCCGAGGGAAAAGAAGAGCGGGCACACCTCGCTCTCCACGTGGGCGTCGACGATGGGAAACACCTCCGCCCAGCCGCAGGCGGCCCGCCGCCCCCACACGCACGCCGACACGCGTCCACCAGGCTTCAGGACGCGGGCCATCTCGGCGACCGCGGCGCCCCGATCCGCGGCGTACATCAGGCCGAACGCGACGGTCACGGCGTCGACCGCGCCCTCGTCGACGCCGGTGTCCTCCATGTCCCGGCGTTCGAACCGGACGTTCGCGGTCCCCAGTCGTTCGCCCGTTTCGGTCGCGTGAGCCACCATCTGCTCCGAGATGTCGAGGCCCGTCACCGCGCCGCTCGGTCCCACGAGCTCTGCCGCGTGGAACGCGCCCACGCCGGTGCCCGTCGCCAGATCGAGCACGCGCGCCCCGGCGGCCACCTCGGCGCGCCGCACGCAGGCGCGCGTCAGCTCTTCCAGCAGGGGAACCCAGCCGCGATGGTAGGCGGGCGTGGCGGCGTCCCACCCGTAACGCTGAATGCGACGGAACAGCCGGGCATCCATGGCGTCAGCCCAGCTCCGGCGCGGAGGCCACGGCAGGTTCGCCCGATGCTTCGCCCGAAGGGGACGGAGCGCCGAGCGGGAGGACGACCAGGTTGTGGACCCGCTCGATCTGCGCCGACAGATTCGCGAGCATCGGGCTCAGGCGGTCGGCGATCTCGACGACCCGGCGCACGGCCGCTTCCGGAGCGTTGCTGGTGATCTGCACGACGAACGTCATGCGCTGCCAGCCGATCGCCACGTCCGGCGCCACGCCCATCTGCCCCCGGGCGTCGTACTCACAGGTGACCTCCACGTCGACCGCGTCGATGGCGGTGTCGAGCCGCGCGCCCCACGTTCGGTAGCCCATGGCCAGGCACGCGCCCAGGCTCGCCCGCATCAATTGCCCGGGGTGAGCGGCTGTTCCGTCTCCGCCCTCCGAGGTCGGCTGATCGGCGCGGGTCGTGCGGTCGCCGTGGTCGATCTCGCAAGCGAAGCCCGCGCCCATCCGGACGCGCGCCTGACCGCTCGACCGGGCGAACCCGGGCCTCCGGACCATGGCGCTCGCCTTCCGTTCGTAGAGGTCCTTCAGCTCTGCCTTGGTCATGGCGCACCTGCCGCGGGATCCGCACAAGGCGTCGCCGGCGCCGCCGTGGGAGCCGCGCTCGGGATCTCGCGGCAGACATCCTCTTGGGCTCGTCTGGCGAACGAGGCGCCAGCGCGAGCGGCGGCCATGACGGACCGTACTTCGGCGCGAGGCCGGGACTCGGGTGCCCATGCGGCGAGCGACGACCACACGATTGCGGTGGCCAGGGCAAAAGTCTTCAGCGTTCGGGTCAGCATGGCGCGTCCTCCTTGGTTTCTTCGTACGAGGAGGCGGCGTGACTTTTCGCGGAACGCCGTTCCCTCGTGCCGACCGCGCAGCCCGATGTCGCCGCCGTGCGGTCAGACGTCACGACGCGTCGCGCACGGACCGACATGTACGCAACCAAGGTTAGGATCGAAACCGCGCTGTACCGCCCCGATCGAAGACTTGATGAAGATCACACAATCACGAATTACCTTGGCGGCGGCCGTCCTGGCCGCGGCTGGGTTTGCCGCCGGCTGTTCGTCGTCCAACGGCCCGGCCTCTTCCGGAAGCGGCGGGGAAGGCCCGGGCGCCGGGTCGGGCGGCTCGCCGGTCGGCTCGGGCGGCGTCGTCCAGCCGCCCGGAACCGGAGGCACGCTCGCCACCGGCGGCTCGGGAGCCGCCACCGGGGGGAGCAGCGGCACGGGAGGGGGAACTGGCGGGACGACCAGCGGCACGGGAGGGACGGTGCCGAATGGCGGCGCCTCGACGGGCGGCGCCGCCGGCGAGAGCGGCGGTACCTCGGGGGGGGCCGTCGGCGGGGCGAACGGTGGCCGCTCGGGCGGCAACGGTGGCGCTACTGCCACCAGCGGGGGCGCGAGCGGCGCAGCCGGAAGCACCGGTCAAGGGGGCGGCTCCGCCGGCGGAGGACCGGGCGGCAATCTCAAGGCCTTCATCGTGATCACCAGCAAGGGCACCCCCACGCCGGGGGACATGGTGATGATCGGCAGGCTCACGGCGCATGGTTTCTCGCAGGTCACGCCGGTCACCGACGCAGCGGTGACCGCGCAGTCGGTGGTCGGGGCCGATCTGGTCGTGATTTCCAGCAGCGCGGAGTCGGGGCCGCTGAAGGCCAAGCTCAAGGACATCGCGATCCCCACGTTCGTCATCGAAGACGCCGAGTTCAGCATGATGGGGATGGCGTCCTCGGGAAACCACGACGCGGGCGTGTCGCAGGTCGTGATCGCCAGCGCGGGAAGCCCGCTCGTGGGCACGGCCACTGGCATGGTGACGATCGCCAGCAAGGCGGGGGAGCTCGGCTGGGGGACGCCCGCCGCGACGGCGCTGATCGGCGCCACCATGCCGGGGAATCCGGCTCATGCCGCGATCTTCGGCTACGCCAAGGGCGCGCAAATGTCGGGAATGGCCGCGCCGGCGAAGCGCGCCGGCTTTGCGATCCGTGAAGCGCTCGCGGCAGGACTGAACGCCGACGGAATCAAGCTGTTCGATTCCATCCTCGAATGGCTGTTGCAGTAGCGCTCCGGCGTCTGGAATCGAAGGCTCGGGTGGCTGGAATCGAAGCTCCAAGGAGAGTTCCCATGATTGAAGTTTCGCGCGCGAGCGTTTCGTTGACCAAGCTGGTGTTGCTGTCGGCCTGGCTGTCCTCCGTGGGCGCCGCGGTCGGCTGTTCGTCGAGCCCGTCGGACGTGGTCGGGACCGGTGGCGCGAATGGGAGCGGAGGGGCCTCGAGCGGGACCGGGGGGACGCCGGCCTCTGGCTCGGGCGGCGCGGCGGCGGGAACGGGAGGGGCGGGCACGGGTGGCCAGATGGCGTCCGGAACCGGAGGAACCCCGGCGAGCACGGGGGGCGTGGCGCCGGGCACGGGCGGCGCGGCCTCGGGCGGCGCGGCCGGTGGCGCCGTCGGCACGGGCGGGGGAGCCGCGGGGGGTGGTGGCACGGCGTCCGCGACGGGCGGCGCGGGCGTGGGCGGCGGTGGGCCAGCCGGAAAAGGAGGTGGGCAAGGGGGAGCCGCCGGTCCGGGCGGAACGGTCGGTGGCGGCGGCGCGCCCGTGCACCAGGAGTTCATCCTCTACGACGATGCGGGCGGGCGGTTGCTCTATGTCAACAACGCAAAGCCGGCGTCCAACTGGACGAACAACTCCGGCTCGGGACGCGACATGCAGCTCATCGGCGGCGGGCGCGTGATGCTGGGGAAGGGCGACGGCTGGGACGAGTATCTCCTCAGCGACGGAAGCAAGGCAGGAGGCGTGCACGGATTCTCTGGCACCCAGACGGCCCACCGTCTCGCCGACGGGAACACGATCCTCGCGTCGGTGGCGGGTGGCGGCATCGTGCTGAAGTTCGTGAGCGCGGCCGGCATGATGACGAAGCAGATCACGTACGCGGGGTTCAACTACGTCCGCATGGTGCGGCCCACCGCGACGGGGACCTATATGGTGACCGCCGACACCCTCGCCTTCGAGGGCGACGAGACCGGCAAGGTCCTGTCGCAGGCGACGATCGCGGGCGGCCGGCACACCTGGAAGGCGATGCGACTCGCCAACGGAAACATCGCTGTCACCAACGGCTATGGCGCCGCGCTGAACATCTACGACAGCACCTGGAAGATGCTGTCGACGATCGGAGGCAAGGGTCAGCCGAACGCGGGGACGCTCGCGCCCTGGTTCTACGCGGATTTCCACGTCATGCCGAACGGCAATTTCTTCGTCGTGAACTCCCAGGCCGATCGAACCATGGACAACAGCGTCCAGCTGCTCGAATACACGCCTGCCGGCGCGCTCGTCTGGCAGCAAAAACAGCCTGCCGGCGTCCATTCGCTGGAGGAGGCGATAGTCCTCGATGGCCTCGACACCACCAAGCTCTACGTCGAGCCCGAAGGAATGTTGATTCCGGCGCCCTGAACGGGGCGGAAGACGCAGAAGTTCCCGGTCCTCACGGAGCTTGCCAGCAGCGGGCCCAGCTCGGGGGCCGCCTCGGCCAGGCGTTGGACCGCGTTCTTGATCCGGCGCTGCACGGCGCTCCGCGCGCGCTCCGCGGAGGAGCCTGAGCGGCGCGCCCGCCCGCCGAGGCCCACCGCCCGGCCCAGCTCGGCCCCGAGGAATTCGATCTCCTCGCGCGCGCGCGAGGCGCGCGCGTGGTCGCCGAACGATTCGGCCTCCGCAAGCGACTCGCGCAGATCGTCGAGCCGGCGGCGGTAGTCGGCGCGCGCCTCGTCGTCCAGGAGCTGCCCGGAATCCCCCAGATCGATGGCCGCGTCGTCGCCGCTGGCTCGCCCGCCCGCGACGAGGTCGAGCACGTGGACCTCGCGACCAGGCTCGGCCACGAGGCGCGCCAGGTATTGCAGGCCAAGGCTGTCCTTCAAGCGAAAGGTCCGGCCGGCCTTCGTGGTGACCGTCCAGTACTCGCCTTCGAGCGCCAGCGCGAAGCTCGCGCCAGTCGGCGGGGGCGGGGAGGCTTTGTTCGGGAGCACCCGCGCGGCTGTGACCGCGCTGGCCGTCGCGGCCGCGGCCGGTTCGGGATCGCCAACGGCGGCGCCCGCGCGGTACCGGTCGATGAGGCGCACGAGCCCACTCATTCCCAGGGTCATCGCTTCTTGGCGCGCCTCCGCCAGCAACGCCTCGGCGCGCGCCCCATCCCCGGGGTCGTTCCGTGACCGAAGCACCCGCGCGAATTCGTAGCGCGTCCGCGCGAGGTGGGGACGCGCGTCGAGCCGGACCAGGCGCGGGAGCGCGTCGTCGAACCAGCCGCACGCGGCGTCCCATTCACCGAGGCGCGCGGACAGGTTCGCGAGCAGCCGCGACACCGGGCCGCCCCAGTACATCTGCGACATCCCCAGCATCACGTACTGATCGGAGAAGGGGATCAGGTGTTCGCGAAGCTGCGTCACGAGCTCCGCGTCGCCCACGAAGGCGGCGGAATCGGCCACGGCGTAGAGGGCGAACAGGTTGCCGACGTTTGCCCTGGGCGGCCTCATCTCCGCGGGAACGAGCTCGAGGTGCATGCGGGCCCGCGCCGTGTCCTCGATCTGCGTGAAGTTCGTCGCCGAGCCGAATGATTGCCAGGTCGAGGCATATCGGTAGGTCGCCCGCTCGCGCCGTGTGAGGGGATCGTGCGCGATCAGCTCGTCGTGCCGCTCGGCAAGGCGCAACAGGCCATCGCGGTGAATGACGAGCACCCGGTTGACGGTGAGGTCCTGCTCGGGCCGGCCGATCCGGGCCGCCTCGTCGGCGAGCCGTTCGGCCTCCGCGAAGCGTCCATGCATGCCGGCGCGGATCGAGCGAAACAGCGGCGCGAGGTACAGCGTCCACGACGCCCGCAGCTCCGTCGCCAGCGCCTCGAAGGCGTCGATCCGCGCGTCGGCCTCGGGGAGCTCTCCGAGCGCGAGGTGATCGATGACCAGGCGTGCGTGGGTGCGCAGCAGGCGCTCGCGATCGTTCTCCACCAGCGCCAGCGCCTCGACCTCCAGGTTCAGGGCGCGGCGCTCGCGCGGGTCGACGACATCCATCAACGCGGACAGGCCGTCGTGCAGCGTCTCCAGTAACACGCGGCGGTCGCCGAGCCGCCGCGCGGTGGCGATGGCTTCGCGCGCCACGCCCGCCGGCTCCTCGCTGCTGGCGGCGGGCTGGAGCGCGGCGCCGAGGCGCGCCAGGAGCCTCGCCCGGGTTGGGCTGTCTCCGGCAGGCAGCAGCTCCAGGGCCTCCTCCAGCATCGACACGAGCACGGGATCCATCACCGCGAACATGAACACCCGACCGTAGGTCAACGCCGCCCGCGCCAGCAGCTCGGCGTCGCCCAGGCTCCGCGCCAACGTCGCGGCGTCGCAGCACAGCCGCTTTCCGCGCTCGGCCTCGCCCTTGCGGATGCGAGTCTCGCCGAGCGCCAGCACCACGCGGGCGCGCAGGGCGGGAGGGTTCCCGGCTTGCTCGACCGCGCCCTCTGCGCGCTCGAGCAACGCGATTGCCTCTTCGGGCGCGGTCAGATCCACCGCGCGCTGGGCGGCGCGGACCGCGTAGTCGACGGCGCGCGCCAGGTTCGCCGCGGGGCCCAGCAGCGCGTGATGGGCCAGCTCCATGAGTGGCAACGACGGCGCCGCCGGAGATGTTTGGTTCGCGCTCGACCGCTCGAGGGCTCGACCGACGGCGTCGTGCAACGCTTGGCGGCGATCCGTGGCCATGCCGCGATACAACACCTCGCGCACCAGCGCGTGCGAGAAGCGCGTTCGGCCGGCGCGCTCGGCCAGCACCCCGGCGCGCACCGCATGCGCGATCGTCGCCGTGGCCCAGTCCGGCGCGCGGCCCGAGGCCTCGATCAGCAAGCGGGGACGAATCTCGTCGCCCGCCACCGCCGCGAGCTCCAGGAAAGGGTGAGCCTCCGCCGTCAAACGCTCGAGGCGCTGTCGGATGACGTCGCGAACGCCCGACGGGACGATGCCCGCCTCGATGGCCTCGGGGCCTTCGTCGTCGAGGAGGCGCAGCATCTCCTCGAGAAACAGCGGATTGCCCTGCGTGCTCTCGAAGATCCGTGCGTCGAAGCCGGCGCCCAGGTGCCCCGCGCGCCGGGCGACGAGGCTATCGACGGCGCCCCGATCGAGCCGCGCAAGCCCAAGCGTCACGCCCTCGCGCGCGAAGCGGGCGATGATCTCGCTCGCCTCCGGAACCAGGCGCGCCTCGACGTCGCGACAGGTCGCTATCAGCAACACCCGTGACGCGCGCAGCTCGCGCGCCAGCGCGTAGAGCAACAGCAGCGACGACTGGTCGGCCGAGTGCAGATCGTCGAACACCAGCACCAGGCCCGCCGGGGCGGCCGCCCGTCGCACCAGGGCGACCACCGTTCGACTGAGGCGAAAGCGCGCCTCGTCGGGGGGCGGAGGCGCCACGGCCGGCAGCACGATGGGACGCCGGCGAACCTCCGGCACCAGCTCAGCGAGCAAGGCTGCGCCATCTCCCAGCGCCTCGGCGAGGGCCTGATCGTCGAGCAGGCGGGTGACGCCGCCGAGGACCTCCAGCCAGGGCCAGTAGGCGGGCGCGCCGCCTGCCTCCCAGGCACGGCCCCACAATACCGGGACGCCGCGCGCGGAGGCGAACACCGTCAGCTCGTCGCAGAGCCGCGTCTTCCCGATCCCCGGTTCGCCCATGAGGAGGAACATGCGGCTGCGCCCGGCGAGCGCGTCGTCGAGCCCGCGGTTCATCTGCCCGAGCTCGCTCGCGCGCCCCACGAAGGTCGATGTCGCGGTGGCGCGCGCGTCCCCCGCGTCTTGCGGATCGGACAAGCCGGCCTCGGATCCGGGCTGAGACACGGGCGAATCCTAACAGGGTGGTGCAGCTTCGGCGGCGGGAGGGGGTCGGAACGAGCGGCGCCCTCGTTGGCGCCTCCATACGATCTGGAATAAGGTGCGCTCCGTGCTTTTCGGGGCGCTGCTCGCGTTTGCAGCCGGTTCGTCCGCTCTGATCGCAGAGACCGCCTGGTTGCCGCTGGTCGTGGGGCTGGTGGGCGCAGATGGCACGTCGATCCAGGCGGTGCTGAGCGCCTTCTTCCTGGGGAACGCCGTCGGCGCCTGGACCCTCGGCCGCCGCGCCGAACGCCGGGTCGCCGCTGGTGCGTCGGCGCTGGGAGAATTCACCAGGCTGTGGGGAGGCGCGGCGGCGGGGATCCTGCTTTCCTTGCTCGCGGTTCCACTCGGGCGGGTGCTGCTCCCGCGGCTGTCGTCCGGCGACGCCAGCGTGGCCCACACCGCGATCGCGCTGGCGTTTGCCGCCGTGGTGTTTGCGCCGGCCACGATCTTCATGGGCGGCGCCTTCGCAGTCCTCGGCAGAGGCCTGCTCACGGCCTCCGCGCAGACCGAGGACCGCAAACGGAGGCGCCTGCTGGCCGGTCTGCAGGCGTGGAACACGGGCGGTGCGGTGGCGGGCACGCTGCTGGCAACGTTTGGCCTGCTGCCCGTCCTGGGCGTTCGAATCACGCTGATTGCCGCGGCGATCATCGGGGGAGGCGCCGCGCTGTTCGCGCGGATGCTCGAACGACGGGAAGGGCCAGCGAGGCGACCGATCGCGCAGCGGGCCAGGGACGGCGGAGGCGCTCGGCCCGTGCGTGCCGCGCTTCTCTACGCAGCGGCGTCCGCCGGCGCGGCCGCGATCTTCTTCGAGATCGTGGCCATTCGTGTGCTCACGACCGCCTTCGATGGCACCGCGTCCGCTTTCGGGACGGTCGTGGCGGCGCAGCTCGTGGGCGGCGCGTGCGGCGCCGCGTGCGGAAAGCTCGTCGCACCCCGGCCCGGGCGGCTTCCGATCGCGTTCGCGCTCGCAGCGGTGGGCCTGGCGCTCGGCGCGTACGGCCTCGGCGCCACCGGCCAGCTGCTGGCGTTCTTCGGCGCGACGTCGCCTGCCGGCGATCGGGCCGCGGAGATCATCACGGCGCTGCTCCTCGTAGGGCCGGCCGCGGCGCTCACCGCGTTTCTGTTCGTGAGCATCCTCGGCATCGCGGCGGCCGACCCCGAGAGCCTGGCGCGCGTCGTGACGTTCAGCTCGGCGGGCGCGGCGGCGGCTCCTCTTCTCGCGGGACTGTTGCTCCTGCCTGTGTTCGGCACGCCGGCGCCCTTGTTGGGGGCCGTGGTGGCGCTGGGGCTGGGTGCGGTGTTGACGGGACTTCCCGACGGCGAACGCCAGCGCAAGGCCTGGGTGGGACTTGGACTTCCCCTCGCGCTCATCGTCGCTGGCCTGGCGATCGGATGGGCGAGCAAGGGCCCGGCGCGGCTGTTTCCATGGGTCCGCGCTCCGGACGACCGGCGGATCTTCGTTCGCGATGCGGTGGATGGCGTGATCGCGGTCGAGGAATCCGCCTCGGGCGCCCGGCGCCTCCGCACCGGGAGCCGCTTCCTCGACGGAGGGGACGAAGCAAGGTTTGGAGAGCGGCGCCAGGGATGCATCCCGCTGTTGCTGCATCCCTCGCCCCGTCGTGTGCTGGTGCTCGGCGTCGGCACCGGAACGACCCTGGGCGCGGTCGCACAGCATCCCGACGTGGTCGACGTGGAGGGGGTCGAGCTGTCCGGCGAGGTGCTCACGTTCTTGTCGTTGTTTTCGCGGGCCAACGACGGCGTGCTCTCGCGACCGAACGCGCACCTCCGGCGCGCGGACGCGCGCGCCTTCGTCAGGGGCGCGGCGATCGCGAGCGAGAAGTTCGACGTCGCGATCGGCGATCTGTTCCATCCGCAACGGTCGGGTGCGGGTGGCCTCTACACGCGCGAGCACTTCGCGGCGATCCGGGCGGCCCTGGCTCCGGGGGGCATCTTCGTACAATGGGTGCCCCTGCACGAGCTGTCGCCGGACGCGTTCGCGTCCCTCGCGGCAACGTTCTTGAACGTCTTCGAGCAGAGCGAGGCCTTGCTCGCGTACTTCAATCCCCGCGGGCCCGTGCTCGGGCTCGTGGGAGCGAACGCGGCGACCGACGGCCAGAATGCCTCGGACGCGCTCGTGCTCGACGGCGACGAGCTCATCGCGCGCCTCGGCGCGGAGCGAATGCAGGATTTGCTTGCCGGCACGCTCCTCGAGCAACCCGAAGAGCTGTTCGGCGGCTTCGTGGCCGACCGGGCGACCCTGTTGCGTCTGGCGGGTGACGCCCCCGTTGCCACCGACGATCGACCTTCCGTCGAGCGCCTGGCCGCCCAGTCCGGAGGTGGCGAAGCTTTTGCCACGCTCGAACGCGTCCTCGACGAGGGCGAACAGGCACCGCTGCCGCTCCGGCTGCGGGGGGACGCGGGCGCGGCGAGGCTGGCCGCCATCGCGCGCTACCGAACCGCGGTCGTTGCCTCGCTGCGCGGGCAGATCGCCCAGGAGCGAGGTGACTTCAACGACGCCCGGCACTTCTATCAAGCTGGTCTCGCGGCGGACGACCGGTTCTCCGTCAACCGGCTGCAGCTGGAGCAGCTGCCCTGAGCCCGGGAGGGCCCCGGCGCGGGACGACGACTGGCTCGATCCTCGGCGGCCTGCGCCCCGCGGACTTCCTGCGCGCGCACTGGCAGCGGCGGCCGCTCCTCGTTCGTCAGGCCTTCCCGCGGTTCGGCGGCATCATCGGCAGGGACGCGTTCCTCGAGTTGGCGACGCGCGCCGACGCGACGTCCCGGCTCGTGATTCAGCATCCGGGCCGGCGGCGAGGGCGCTGGGAGCGGCACGACGGGCCGTTCGGCGGACTGGAGGCGGGCATGCTGCCCAAGCGCCACTGGACGTTGCTCGTGAACAGCGTCGAGAGTCTGGTGCCGGGGGGGTGGGAGATCCTGAACGCGTTTTCCTTCATTCCGGCGGCGCGGGTCGACGATCTGATGGTCAGCTACGCAGCGGATGGCGGGTCGGTGGGCCCGCACGACGATCTGTACGATGTGTTCCTGCTGCAGGGCCCGGGCCGGCGGCGCTGGCAGATCAGCACCGGCGGCGATCGCGCCGTGGATCCCGACGCGGCCATCAAGGTGCTGAAGTCCTTCGTCCCGGAGGAGGAATGGCTCCTCGAGCCGGGCGACATGCTCTACCTTCCCCCGGGCGTGGCGCACCTGGGGCTCGCCGAGGGGCCGTGCTTCACGTACTCGATCGGCTTCCTGGCGCCCACTCACGCCGAGCTGGTGGAGAATTTCTTGGGATATCTGGGAGCGGCGAGGGCCGCGGCGACGGATCCGACGCGTCGTTATGAGGACCCGGACCTGAGGGTCCCGGTGCGCGCGCTCGACCTTGGAGCCGCCATGATAAATCGGGTCGCGGCGGTGGTGGGCGACATCCGCTGGGACGAGGCGGACGTCGCCGACTTCCTCGGTCGCTTCTTGACGCGCCCCAAGCCCCGCATGGTGTTCACGGCGCCCCGCCGTCCGTTGCCGATGGAGGCCTTCGCGCGCCGCTTGACCGGAAGGCGGGGACGGCTGACGCTGGCGCTGCCCACGCGGGGGCTCATTCACATGGGTCGGCTGTTCGTCAACGGCGACGCCCGCGCGATCGGCCGGACGTCGATGCCGTTCTTCCGGCGGCTCTTCGCAGAGCGCGCGATCGTCTTGCCGCTGGCGCGCGATGCCATCGCCGACGAGCGCACGCTCGGGTTGCTGTACGAGCTGTACGCGGGCGGCGGCCTCGCGCTCCGCTGATGCCCGGACCTCTCAGCGGGTCGCGGCCTGCGCCAGCGCGCGCCGAATCAGGTTCGGCGCGACGCCTGGCGCGGGCACGCCGCGTGTCGAGCGCGCGCCGCGGCCCCGGCGCTGGGTCGCCCGCGTTGCGACGGGATCGTCGAACCAGCCCCGGACGTCGTCGTCCAGCCCGACGCCGTGCATGAAGTTGTAGAGCGCCTTGCGCAGACCGACGCCCAGGCGATCGTGGTCGCAGCCAGTGGGATCGACGAACGGAACCTCGTTGCGCGCGAACACCGTCCCTGGTTTTGCGGCGGGCGCGCGCGCCAGGCGGATGCCGAACAGCTCCGGGGTCAGGCCAATCGGGCTGTGGGCCGTCGCCGCGAAGCGGTGCCAGAAGCCCGATTGAATGCACCCCTCGGCGAACAGCTGCCGCACGCGCTCGAGCGCATCGATGGTGTCCTGTTCGGTCTCGGTGGGAAAGCCGTACATCAGATACGCGTGCACCAGGATCCCCGCGTCGCTGAACGCGCGCGCCACGCGCGCCACCTGCGCGACGGTGACGCCCTTCTTCATCAGGGTCAGCAGCCGATCGGAGGCGACCTCGAGACCGCCGCTGACCGCCACGCACCCCGAGCGCGCGAGCACGTCCACCAGGGCCGGCGTGAAGCTCTTCTCGAAGCGGATGTTGCCCCACCACGTGATGGCGACCTGGCGCGCGATCAGCCGCTCCGCGATCGCGCGCAGCGCCGCCGGCGGGGCGGCCTCGTCGACGAAGTGAAACCCCGTCTGCCCCGTCTCGCGAACCAGCGCCTCGATGCGGTCGACCGTCAAGTCGGCCGAGGCCGTCTCGAAGCGCGCGATGTAGTCGAGCGACACGTCGCAGAACGTGCACTTCTTCCAGTAGCAACCGCGCGCGACCGTGAGCTTGTTCCAGCGTCCGTCCGCCCACAGGCGGTGCATAGGGTTCAGCATCTCGAACAGCGACACGTAGCGGGGCAGGGGCAGGCCGTCGTAGGTCGGCGTGCCGGTGTCGCGGTGATGCAGGTCGGTCAGCTCCGTCGTCGTCTTGAAGACCACGCGCCCCCGCTCTCGGATGAACGTACGAAACAGCGGCCGCTGGGGGTCGCGCAGGTGCTCGAGCAGGGCCAGCAGGGGCCGTTCGCCGTCGTCGAGGGTGATGAAGTCGCAGGCGTCGAACACGCGTGGATCGGACAGCTCGCGCAGCTCGGTGTTGACGTAGCCGCCGCCGAGGATGATCTTCGTTCCCGGGCGCTCGGCCTTGATGACGCGCGCGATCCGCAGCGCGCCGTAGACGTTGCCCGGGAAGGGCAGGGTCAGCCCGACCACATCGGGGGCGCAATCGCGCAGCCGCTCGCGGGTGAGGTCGTCGAGCATCGTGTCCACGAGGGTGGGCGCTGCGCCGAGGGCGTCGTGGAGCGCATCGAAGGTCGCGACGCTGGACGCGAGCTGCTCGCCATAGCGTGACAGCTCGAACCGCTGATCGATGCCGTCGCGCACCACGTCCGCCAGATCATCGATGAAGAGGCTGCCGAGGTGGCGGGCGCGATCGGTCGTGCCGAGCTGGCCGAACGCCCACGCGAGCCCGTCCGGCGCACCGTCCCCGTCGCCGCCGTCATCGCCATCGTCCGGGAGCGCCGCGAAGCGCGGACCCTCCGGCAGGAAGCGCCGCCCGGCGATGCGGCCGGCCAGCGTCGGGTCGAGTCCCTGCAGAAACCCGATCACCGGCTCGACGAGCGCGAGGTACGCGTCGGCGTGCGCCAGAAAATGGGAGATCGACGCAGGGGGGGCGGCCTGCGCCGTGCGCCGCGCTCCCCGCGAGCCCCCGCCGCGGACCCGCGCGGCGAGCTCGTCGCGCACGAGCCCCAGCCCGGCGCGCGAGAACAGACGCAGGAACAGCTCGATCGAAAAATCCGCCTGCGTCACCGTGACGGCGCCCACCGCGTGCGCGCGCAGACACCCCGTCAAATACGCCGTGGCCGGGTAGGGCGTGTTCAACTGCGTCATGGGGGGCGTGACCAGGAGGAGCCGCATGCGACCCCCAGCATACGCGGCTTCTCCGTCCGCGGAAGCGCCGCGCGCGCGGTTCACCCGTGGCTCACTGGAAGGCGATGCCGGCGTAGACGTGCGTGACCCGCTCGTCGAAAGTGATCAGGCGCTCGGCCTCGCCCCTGAAGAACTGTCCGAAGAGCCAGGCGCGCACGGCGCCGCTCGTCGTCAGCGACAGCAGCGGATAGTAGACGTTCCCCTCGACGCTGTGCCGCCGCACCTTCACGCGCGCCGAGACACGGCTGGCCTGCGGCAACGATGGGATCTTCACGTCGAGGTCGACGTAGGCGACGAAGTAACCCTCCGCGTGGATCAACGCGCGGGAGCTTGCGTCGAACGGGTACCACACCCGCAGGCCAGGCGTGAAGAAGAACCAGGGCGCCCCGTTCGCGAGCCGGTTGATGCCCCAGCGCGCGTCGAAGAAGACGTAGTTCCAGCCACGCGACAGGGCGGTCTGATCGACGTTTCCCACGGCGCCGAGCCCGTTCGATTCGTGCAGGACGCCGAGCTGCAGCTCCCGGAAGCGTTCGAGCCGCTTGGGCCGATAGCTGAAGAACGCCTCGGGGCGGTAGTTGCTCTCGATGAACGGCGATGAGTGGTTGAAGTCGAGCATGTCCCAGAACGACTTCTGCGTGAACGCGACGTTGAAGCCCCAGTTGTGGATGTCGCGCAGGCTGGCGATGTCGAACCGCAACGAGAACTGAAACTTCGCGCGCGGGGGGCTCCCGCCGTTCACCTGGAACGTGAAGAAGTTGTCGTCGTGCAGGAAGAAGTACTGCGACTCGCCGGCGGAGCCGACCTGTTCGTCGATCGACGTGCGCGGCGGCGCCCCGGGCGCCCGCAGCAGCTTCTTCTGGTCGCTGGCCTGCGCCTGCGTGGGCGGCACCGCGGGGACCGAGGGCACCGAGGCGGGCGGCGCCGCGGGCGTGGGCCCGTCAGGGGTGGCCGGATCCGCCGATGGCGGCGAGTCAGGCGCGTCCGTCTGGGCGAACCCGGGCGCGGCCGGCGCGACCGTGAGCGCGAGCGCGATCAGCGCGGCAAGGGTGAGCGGCCCTGGGCATTGGGCGGAAGCTGACTTGCCAAGTTCCCCGTAAGCCAGTTCCGGTCCCCTCTCCCACGAATGTGGGAGAGGGCCAGGGTGAGGGAACTGACCAGGCTGAAGGAGGTCCCTGGAACTGGCTTCGGCGGCGCTCTCCTTCGGATCGATCCGTTGCCGAGCAATTTTCGTCCGGGTCCTCCCCACTCGTCCCACTCCCAGGCTACTCATGTCGCGACTTTCCGTCCCCGCGCTCGACGTCAATCGGCACGTCGACGATGGAGGGACAGTCACGGCGTCCACGCGCGACGCTGTTCTGTCTGGCACCTTGCGCGTCAACGGTAGTAGTTGGCCATCATCGTGGCCCACGCCGTGGCGCCGGCCGGGCTCGGGTGCGGTGGATTCGAGTTGAACTCGCTGCACGTCTTGGCCTCGAACTTCGGGGCAACGAACACCAGCCCCGGGTTGGCCGCCGCCGCCATCGCCATCGCGTCGTCCTGCGCCGGCGTTATGGCCGAGCGCTTCGCGGGCGCTTGCGGGCACGCGTTGTCGCCGGGCGCGCGGATGAAGGACATGAGCTCGATGCGCCTGGCGCTGGGGTACTTGGTCTTGATGTTGTTCACGGCGCTGATGACCACGGGATCCCATTCGGCGGCCGTCGTGTAGTCGAAGTTGAGGGCCAGGAAGATGACCCGATCCGGCTTGCCGGGGTTCTGCGCGCACGGGGAGGTCACGGCGGTGGACCAGACGGGGTCGGCGGGATCGGCCCACAGTTCGACGAAGCCGCTGTGCACCCAGATCAGCTCCCACTTCGCGTTGTCCACCATGTTCTCGAACCCGACCTCCCACCACTCCCAGGTCGCCTGGATGCCGATCATCAACGTGCATGCGTAGTCACCCCCCGGCGCGCCGCCGGCGCCCGCCCCACCGGTAGCGGCGACGCCACCGCCGGTCGCGCCACCGGTCCCGGCGCCGCCGGTGCCGCCTGGCGCTCCGCCCATGGACATCCGTGGGCTTCCCCCCTCACCACCCCCGCCGCCTTGATGCTGCTGGCCGCCCTGGCCACCTTGTGTCGGGGTGCCGCCGTCGGACGGCGGAGTCGCGCCACCGGCGCCACCGGCCTCGGGCGGGCTAACGTCGGCGGACGACAGGTCCACCGACGGGTTGGCGTCAGCGGGAGGCGAGACCTCGGTGGCGGCATCCGTGGCGCTGCCCGCATGGCCGCCGCTCGATGCCGACGGAGAGTTCACGTCCCCTGCGGCGTCGGACGGCAGCCCATCAGCGCCACCCGATCCATTCGCCCCGCTCGATTGACAGCCAGTTGCCGGGAGAACGAGCGCGAACGCCAGCGCCACGCCGAGCCGAAGGGCATTCCTGCTGCACATGGGGCGACCTCCTTCGCCGGTCAGGCGAGTCGTTCAGCCTATCGGGAGATGCCCGCCATTGCCAGGATGCAGCGCGCATGGCGTGTGGACGCTTGACACCCCGCGCGCGGCGAGCGTAGGAAGTCCGTTTCCGTTCGCTGACAACTGAATCGACGCTTTGGGTGCCCATTCGGGCGTAACAGGGAAGTCCGGTGAAACGCCGGCGCGGTCCCGCCACTGTAAGTGACGCACCAACGGCCCTCGAATCCCACTCGGTGATTTCTCACGCCGGGGAAGGGGAGGGAAGAGTCACGAGCCAGGAGACCTACCCACGGCAAAGCTTTCTGACCTTCGCGGCCGACGAAGGGCGCCCTGTCCGATTGGACACGACGACCCTTCGTTCCCGCCGCGGAGCGAGGGGTTCTTTCATGCCGTTTCGCAAGGCCACGCGCGCAGGACGCGGGGCCGAAGACACCACATTTCCATCGACGCGCGTCGCCAGGCGCGCGCGCGCGATGCCGCGGGTCGCCCCGCGGGTGTGGATCGCGATCGGGATTGCGGGCGTTGGTGCGGCGCTCTGGGGTGGAGCCGCCGTCGCGCGAGCGGACGAAGGCCCTGACCCGGGTCCGTCGATTGACGCCGGGACGACGGTCGTCGATGGCGGTGGTCCGGCACCAGCCCCGGCCGCGGCGTCCACGGTCGTACCGTCGGCGGCGGCGCCGCCATCGCCGTTGCCGCCGCAGCAGTCGAAGGTCGAGTCCGTCGTCGTGGCGACGCGCAGCCGGCCCCGCGCCGCGCGTGAGGACGCGGCCGCCGCGTCGTCGGTCCTGCTGCCCGCGGAGAGCCCGCGCGCGCGCGACGATCTCGGTGCCCTCTTGCTGGAGGTGCCAGGCGCCAACGTGACCCGGCAAGGAGGGGTCGGCGCGCTGACGACTGTCTCGCTGCGCGGCTCGAACCCTGACGAGGTGCGGATCTATGTCGACGGGGTTCCGCTCAACCAGGCCGTCGGTGGCGCGGTCGATCTCTCGACGTTGCCGCTCGGGGATGTCGAGCGCGTCGAGGTCTACCGCGGTTCGACCCCGATCGGGTTCGGCGAATCGGCGCTCGGAGGCGTGATCTCGGTCGTGACCAGGACGCCGGGCGGGCCTGCGTGGCTCGACGGACGCGCCGGGATGGGCTCGTTCGCCACGTTCTTCGCCGACGCGAAGGGCGGCGGCGCCGTCGGTGGTTTGCGCCTCTACGTCGGGTTGCACGCGCTGAGCGCGGCCGGAGATTTTCCGGACTCGCCGCCAGCGGTGCCCGGGGGGTACCGGCCGCCCACCCGGCAGAACGCCGATCTGTCGCAGCTGGACGGCGTGGTGAGGGGTGCCGTTTCGCTCCCTGGGAGGCGCGAGCTGCGGCTCGGGCTCATCGGCCTCTGGCGTGAGCAAGGGCTCCCCGCGCCGAACATCTACCTCGCGACCTCGGCGCGCGCCTCGGCGTCCCGCGCGCTCGGCCACGTCGACTACGAATCTCGCGACGATCTCGGCTGCAACAGCCGGCTGCGCGTCGTCGCGTTCGCGTCGGCGACCCGCGACGAGTTCTCCGATCCGAATCACGAGATCGTCGGCTTGCCGACGGCGACCCACGACGTCACGCGCTCGGTCGGGGCCACCGCGAACGCCGAGAAGACGCTGGGCTCCTGGGGTCGACTCACGACCCTCATCGAGGGACGCGGCGAGGATTTCCTTCCGCGCAATGACTTCGACGCGATCGCGCCGGTCGGGCACGCGGCGACGCGCCTGCTCGGCTCGGCCGGCGCCGAGCTGGACGTGCGCGTCTCGCCGCTCGCCCTCGACGTGATTCCTTCGGCGCGCCTGGAAGCGTCCCGCGACGTTCGCACCGGCCGCGATCTGCTGCTCGGCACGCAGCTGCCGCCGGGACCCCCGATCGACCATCTGTTGCCCGCGCTGCGGCTGGGGCTGGTGCGTAGCTTCGGGGGCGATGTCACCCTGCGCGGCAACATCGGCCGCTACGCGCGGTTGCCGTCGTTCGTCGAGCTCTACGGCTACACGCGCGGGGTCCTCGGCAACCCGCAGCTCGTGCCGGAGAGCGGCGTGAACGCCGATCTGGGCGTGGCCCTCGCCCACCGCGGGGCCGCCGTCGAATGGACCGCCGCGGTGACCGCCTTCGGCGCCCAGGTCGACGATCTCATCGAGTGGCGCACCACCGCGACCCAGACCCGGGCGGAGAACATCGGGCGCGCCCGCATCTGGGGCGTCGAGACCGAGACGCGGCTTCGCACGCGCCGCCTGGCGCTCACCGGGCAAGCGACGCTGACCGATGCCCGCGACGAGAGTGACGTTCTGGCCAATCACGGCCAGCAGCTGGTCTTCCACCCACGCTACCGCGGCTACGGCCGGGCCGAGTGGAGTCAGCCGCTCGCCGCGGGGCGCTGGTTGGCGGGCGTCTACGCCGACGTCGACGCCACCGCCGGCAACAACCGAACACCGCGCCTGGGGGCGATCCCGCCGCGGGCGTTCGTGGGCGCCGGGGTCTCGCTCGCGCACGCGCCGAGCGGGCTGCGGCTGGTGGCCAGCGCCGCCAACCTCACCGACGCGCGCACCCAGGACTTCCAAGACTATCCGTTGCCGGGCCGCTCCTTGTTCGTGACGCTGGGCTGGTCCAGCGTCGCGACGTCCGCGGTCCCCAATTGACCCAGAGGAGAGCGAGCATGTCCAGGTTATCGATGGTGAAGAATCAGTCGTCTTTCGAACAACCGTCTTCCGCTCGCAAGGCGCTCTGTGCCGTGCTTGTGGCCGCGTCCTTGGCCGCCGGATGCGGCAGCAGCGGCGCCAGCGCGGACGGCGGCGCGGACGCGGGCGCTGACGGCCCCGCGGCCACCGGAATTCCCTCGCCGGCCCTGGCGGTGATCAGCAGTGACTACGCCGTCACCAGCGTGTCGCTCTACGATCCCGCGACCGGAAAGCTCATCGACGGGTGCGTCAAGAGCGGCGTCACCAGCCCCACGCTGGTGATGCCGCTGTCGGGGGACGTCACCCTGCCCACGCAGGCGCAACAGGGGGGCCAGCTGGTGCTCATCGACGGCAAATCTGCCGTCCTGACCTTCGTGAACCCAGCGAGCTGCGCCGTGACCGCGCAGCTCTCCGTCTCCACCGGAGGGTTCGTCGCGCACCCCCACGACGTGGTGACCCTGTCGTCGACGAAGGCGTACGTCACGCGGTACGAGACGAACGCGAACGCGACGCCGGATCCCGCTGACTTCGACGACGGCGACGACGTGTTGATCGTCGATCCCACGCTGTTGACCGTGACCGGACGGATCGCGCTGTCCACCTTCGCCGCGCCGAGCGCCACCGGCGTGACCACCCAGGCGCGCCCGGATCGCGCGGTGCTGGCGGGAGGGCTCGTGTACGTGACCCTCGACAGCATCAGCGCCGACTTCACGGCCACGGGCCCGGGCCGCGTCGTCGTCATCGATCCCACGACCGACACCGTCACCGGGACGATCGACCTGCCGAACACGAAGGATTGCTCGGGCATGACCTATCTCGATTCGCAGAAGAAGCTCTACGTGGCGTGCGGCGGCGCGTACGGAGAGGCCAGCCAGCTCGATCAGTCGGCGCTCGTCGAGATCGATCTGTCAGGGACGACGCCGGTCGTCGCCCGCATGGTGCCGGCGGGGATGCTGGGGCAGAGCCCCATCAACTTCTTTTATGCGTCCGTCTACAACGACGTCGCCTTCGTCGGAACGCAAGGTGCCTTCCCGGACCCGACCACCGGAAGCGCGGGCAGCGACGACGCGTTCTACGCGGTCGCGCTGGCAAGTGGCGTCTCGGCGAAGCTGGCCAGCGGCGCCGCCGGCGACCTCGGCGCCGCGGTCGTCGATCCCACGACGAGGAAGGTGTTCTTGCCCGACGCGTCCCAGAAGGTGCCGCTGGTCCATGTCTATGACCTCAGCGCCGCCGCGCCAGCGGCCTTGCCCGGCTTCGAACCGAACCCCAGCGATCACCTGCCCCCGCGGGCCGTAGGCTCGTATTGAGAAAGCTCAGGACCGCAGCGCGGTCAACAGATTCGTGACGCTCTTGCGCGCGTCGCCGAACAGCATGAAGGTGTTGTCGCGGTAGGCGAGCGGGTTGTCGATGCCCGCGTAGCCTGCCGACATGCTTCGCTTCAGCATGACGACGCGCGCGGCCTTCCAGACCTCCAGCACCGGCATGCCGTAGATGGGGCTGGAGGCGTCGTCGAGCGCGCTGGGGTTCACGATGTCGTTCGCGCCGATCACCAGCACCATGTCGGTGTGGGCGAAGTCCTCGTTGATCTCCTCCATCTCCTTGACGATCTCGTACGAGACGTTCGCCTCGGCCAGCAGCACGTTCATGTGGCCGGGGAGGCGGCCGGCGACCGGGTGGATGGCGTAGCGGACGTTCACGCCCTTCTCGATCAACAGCGACGAGATCTCCTTCACGGCGTGCTGGGCCTGCGCCACCGCCATGCCGTATCCGGGGACGATGATTACGCTGCGGGCGGCCACCAGCTGCTCGGCGACCTCCTTCACCGAGGTCTCGTTCACCTTGCCGGCTGGCGCCGCCTCTCCCCCCGCCGCGGGCTTCTTGGGCGCGGCGCCGAAGCCGCCAAAGACGACGTTCCAGATCGACCGGTTCATGGCGCGGCACATGATGATGCTCAGGATCGCGCCCGAGCTGCCGACCAGCGCGCCGGTGACGATCAGCAGATCGTTCGACAACATGAACCCCGCCGCGGCCGCCGCCCAGCCCGAGTAGCTGTTCAGCAGCGACACCACCACGGGCATGTCTCCGCCGCCGATGGCCATCACCAGGTGCACGCCGAGCAGCAGCGCGATGACCGTCATGCCGAGCAGCACGGGCAGGCCCTCCGCGCCTGGCGCTCGCAGGAACGCCGCCCCCAGCGCGATCGCGCCCAGCGCCAGCAGGGCGTTCAACGCGTGCCGCCCCGGGAGCATGAGCGGCCGGCTGCCCACGATGCCGCGCAGCTTCGTGAACGCGATGATCGAGCCGCTGAACGTCACGGCGCCCACCAGGATGCCCACGTAGATCTCGACGAGGTGAATGTTCCGGTGCGCCTCGATGTCCCCCGGCTGCAGGTAGGTGGCGACGCCGACCAGCACCGCCGCCGCGCCGACGAAGCTGTGCAGCACCGCGACCAGCTCGGGCATCGAGGTCATCGCCACCCGCGAAGCCAAGAGCGCGCCGACCGCGCCGCCGCCGATCAGCGCCGCCGCCAGCAGGGCGATGGTCGTGCTGCCGGACTCGCCCGCGGTCGTGGCCATCGCTGCGTCGGCGCCGCCCGGACCGCCGGTCACGTTGGCCAGGAACACGAGCGCCGTGATGACCACGGCCAGGCCCATGCCGATGATGCCCAGCAGGTTCCCATGGCGCGCCGACTCCTGCGTCGACAGGCCCCGCAAGCTCAAGATGAAAAGCATGGCTGCCGCCAGGTAGGCGAGCCCTCGTAACGTCCCCAGGAATTCGATGGTCATCGTGGTGCGCCCGTCATCGCCGCTTCGTTCGCCTCGGTCGCTTCGTTCATCATGATCACTTGCGGAACATGCGCAGCATGCGCTGGGTCACCAGGAACCCACCGGCGACGTTGATCGCGGCCAGGAGAATCGCCACGGCCGAGAGCACGTTGGCCGCGATACCCGCGTGGTTCCCCAGCGCCACCATGCCACCCACCAAGATGATGCCGCTGATGGCGTTGGTGACGCTCATGAGGGGGGTGTGCAGCGCGGGGGTCACGCTCCAGACGACGTGCCAGCCGATCACGCACGCGAGCAGGAAGACGGTCAGGTGCTGCAGGAAGTCCGGAGGGCCGGCCAGCCCGGCGGCGGTCAGCAGCGCGATCACCGCCGCGCCGGCGATGCGTCCGCCCACGCCCGGCTTCTTGCCGCCATTTTTGCCCCCATTCTGGGCTCCGTGCGCCGCTCCCGCTGGCGGCGCGCCTTGCGCCGCTGGGGCGGCGGCGGGCGGCTTCGGCCGCGCCGGCGGCGGCCACATCAGCTCCCCCGCCTTCAGCACCAGGGCGCCGCGGTGAATCTCGTCGTCGACGTCGACGAAGAAGCGTTGCTCCTTGTCGAACAGCGACTCGACCAGGTTGACGACCGTCGTGGCGTAGAGCTCGCTCGATTGCCGCGCCATGTGACTGGGCAGGTCGGTGTAGCCGATGATGGTGACGCCGTGCCGCTTCACGACCGCGTCGCGCTCCGTCAGCGGGCAGTTGCCGCCTTGCTCCGCCGCCATGTCGACGATGACGGAGCCCTCTGGCATCGACACCACCGCTCCGGAGGTGATGAGCTGGGGGGCGGGCTTGCCCGGGATGAGCGCGGTCGAGATGACGATGTCGGAGTCCTCCGCGTGCGTCGCGATGAGGGCCTGCTCGGCGGCGAGGTAGGCCGCGCTCATCTCCTTGGCGTAGCCGCCCTGGCCTTCCCCCTCTTCCTTGAAGTCGAACGGGATGAACGTCGCGCCAAGGCTGGCCACCTGCTCGCGGACCGCGACGCGCGTGTCGAACGCCTTGACCACGGCGCCCAGGCTCCGGGCCGCGGCGATCGCCGCCAGGCCCGCCACGCCGGCGCCCAGCACCAGCACGCGCGCCGGCTTCGCGCGCCCGGCGGCCGTGATCTGCCCGGGGATGAACCGGTCGTAGTGATTCGCCGCCTCCAGCACCGCGCGGTAGCCCGCGATGTTCGCCATCGCCGACAGGGCGTCCATGCGTTGCGCGCGCGTGATGCGAGGGACCGCGTCCATCGCCAGAACCGTCGCCTTGCGCGCGGCCAGCCGCTCGATCAGCGCCTTGTTCTGCGCCGGCCAGAAGAACCCCACCAGGGTGGCGCCCGGCTTCAGCGCGTCCGCCTCGGCGGGCGTCGGCGGCCGCACCTTCAGGATCACGTCGGCCTCGGCGAACAACGACGCCGCGTCGGGCACGATGCGCGCGCCCGCCTCGCTGAACGCCTCGTCGGAGAACCCCGAGGCCACGCCAGCGCCTGCCTCGACCAGGACTACCAGCCCGAGCTTGCGCAGGCGCTGAATCGAGTCCGGCGACGCCGCGACCCGCCGCTCGAGGGGAGTGACTTCCGTGGGAATGCCGACGTTCATGGGTCGCGGCTCCTGGGGTTCAAGGGGCGAGGAATTTTTGGGCTTCGGCGGTCAGGGCCGGCTCGGTGACGGCGTGCTTCGCGGGCGGCAAGCTGCCGAGGTAGCCAACGAGCGCGTCCAGGTCGTCGTCGGTGATTCCAGAATAGTGCGGAATCATCACCGACATCGGTGGGGCCATGCGCTTGCCGTCGAGGCGCTTCCCGTTTCGAAGCGCGGCCTTGATCTGGTCGGGCTTGTACTTGCCGAGGCCCGTCTCGGGGTCGGGCGTCAAGTTCCGGGCGTAGACCTTGCCGAGGCGCGCGTCCTCGAAGGGAAAATCGCTGCCCGCCATGAACAGGGGATCGTCTTCCTTTCGCGGGCCCTTGGCGGTCATCGAGTGGCAGTCCGTGCAGCCCGCGACGCGCGCCAGGTAGTGACCGTACGCGAGGCGGTCGGTGTGCTCGGGGGCGGGCACGTTGACGCTGGGCCGGTGCATCTGCACGCCAATGACGGTGAACAGCAGCTTGGGGATGAGCTTCAGCTCGGGCGCGAAGCGTGCGCGCGGGGCCTTCGCGGCTGGGATCGAGCGCAGGTAGACGACCAGGGACTTGCCGTCCTCGTCCGACAGGTGCTGATAGTTGTCGTACGGCATCATGGGCGCGAGGAAGCGCCCGTCCTTGTGCACGCCGTCGCGGACGGCGCGCAGGATCTCGTCGTCCGTCCAGGTCGCGAGCCCATCTGGATCGGGCGTCAGGTTCGGAACGTAAAAGCGGCCTGCACCCGGCGCGTCGAGGACGTTGCCCCCCGCCAGGAAGAGGTCCGTCTGCTCGCCCTCGAGGAACAGGTTCCCGGTCGGCCGCGAGGTGTGGCAACCCCCACAGCCCATGAGCTGGTTGACGAGGTACTGGCCACGCTGCAGGCGCTCCGGGGTGGCCTCGAACTTCTCCGCGGACGTCGGCCGGATGTACTTGCCGGTGCAGGCCGTCGACAAGAGGCCAAACAACGGGAACGAGAGAGCCAGGAGCAGCGACGGAACTGGCGCTCGCCTGGCCATGACCGGTTGGGCGTTCTCCATGCGGGCGGCAGGATACCGACAATGGCCCGGGGTTAAAAGAGGTTGGCCAGGGTTTCGGGCGGGGCTTCGTGGCCGTGCCCCGCCGGGCATGGTAGGTGGTGACCTGGAGGCTCACATGAAGAAGCTCATTCTCGCGTTCGTGACGGTGGCGTTCGGATTTTCGGCGGCGGCTCATGCGTGCGACGGCATGAAGGGCCACGAGAAGGCCGACAAGGGCGATCAGGGTGCTGCGACCGCCAAGAAGGACGGCAGCAAGAGCGCCACCAAGTCCGACCAGAAGTCGTAGCCCGGTCGCCCATGCGCGTCGGGTTCATCGGCCTCGGCATCATGGGCCAGGGCATGGCGAGCAACCTGCTCGCGAAAGGGCACACGCTGACGGTCTGGAACCGGACGCCGGAGCGAGCCGCCGCCTTGCGCGCCGCGGGCGCCGCCTGGGCCGAAAGCCCGCGCGCGCTCGCGGCGGCGTGTGAAGTCGTCTGTACCTGCGTCGCGGATCCCGCGGCCTTGGCGGACGTCTCGGCGGGCCGCGACGGCTTCCTGTCAGGGCTGTCGCCGGCCTCGCTGGTCATCGACTTCTCGACGGTGGGCCCCGCGGCCGTGCGCGCGCTGGACGACGCCTGCCGGACCCGCGGCGCGCGTTTTCTCGCGTCGCCCGTGACCGGTTCGAAGAACGCCGCCGCCGCCGGGACGTTGCTGTTGATGTGCGGCGGCAGCCCCGAGACCTTCGCTGCGGCACAACCCATCCTGGGGGCCGTCGGCGCCAAGGCCATCCTCGTCGGCGACGTGGCGCAGGCCGCGCAGATGAAGCTGGTCGGCAACCTGATGATCGCGCACATGATGGAGGCGCTGTCGGAAGGGGCCACGCTTGCCGCGGGCGCGGGCATTCCCATCGAGAAGGTCCTCGAGGTCGTGCAGAGCTCCGGCTACGCGTCGCCGTACTGGGACTTCAAGGGCAAGGCGCTCGCCGCGCGAGACTTCTCCACCCACTTCAGCATCGACCTGATGCACAAAGATCTGACGCTGGCCCTGCAGCTCGGCGACACCTACGGCACGCCACTGCCGGGCACGGCGGCGATCCGCGAGGTGTTCCAGCTCGCGCGCGCCCGCGGCCTCGGCGCCCGCGACATCGTCGCCACGGCGGCCGTCATCGATCCGTCGCTCGAGAGGCCTTGAGTCTCTGGTCGCGTTGGCGCCGGCGAGGGGTCACCGAGCGGCAGGACTCGGCGATGGCTTCGGTTTGAAGAGCTGTTTCAGTTCCCATTGCTTACCGTGGCGCCTCGCGATGCCCTCCACGGGAGCGTACCCGGTACCCCGCCCGTATCCGGCCCGATAGCCCGGCGAGAACTTGATCGCAGTGATCGTCACGAAGAAACGAATCCGGTCGGCCCCAGCAGAGCTCAAGGCAACCCCAACGCAAGCTTCCGGACTGTCGGTGGCCCGCTTGGCTTCGGGATGGAGGATTGTGAAGTCCTCGCACGTCTCCGTTGGAGAAAAGACGGGCAGCTCGTCCTTGCGATCTGGTGTGTGGCCATAGGCACAAACGAGCGGCTTGCCTCTCCAATAGGCGAGGCGGCGGATCGTTTCATCGGCCAAGGGCGCCAGCCGGAAGACTCCTGGATGTACCTCGATCTTGAAATTCATGATCTGGGACAGGAGGCCACATCTGCCCTCGATCGGAATCGTCGTGAGCTTCGGCGCTGCGAGACTGGTCGCTGCTTGCAGGACGGCGAAGGCGAATCCGCTGACCCCGGCGAGCCTCATCGGCTGCCTGGCACGGCCCACCACTTGATGGGCTGCTTTTGAATCCGCAAGTCAATGACGGAATTTGCGTTGCCCTTCGCATCGTCGGTACGGTCGAAGTACAGTCCGCCCGCGCGAATCGAGGGTGTCACCGAGAAGACGCCTGCCGCGAAGCTGACCGAAGAGCAGCCAGCAATGAAAGTTTCGCGGACCCCGGCGGCTTTAAGGGTGTTGGCGAAATCTCGCGAGCTTAGAAACTCGTTGTTCCCCGCCAGTGCCAGTTCCTGTTGGGCCGCGACAGGGCCGCTGGACGTGAGGGTGATCGTGTGTCCGTAGAAGATCACAGTCGAGAACGCACGTCCTCGCAGCAGCCGTTGCAACTCGAAGAGCGCCTTCACCTGTTTGACGGTGGCGCCGTGAAGGCTCCTTTCCATGAGCCCGCCAAGTTCTCGGACGAGCAGACGTTCGAATGACTGCCGGTTGTGGTGAGTCAGCTTGCCATCGAAGACCAGCGGGCCTGGCATTCCACCGGGTCCCGTTCCGCGAAACGCAGGCAGATCTCCGTAGATGATGAGCGTCGATGTGCCCTGTGTTCCGTTCATGGGGTCGCCATTCCGTTCGACAGGATCTGGATGGTGTATGGCACTGATAGCTTCTGGCGGCAGGATATACTGACCGCAGAGGCCGGTCACATCGTACTCTTGGGTGGCGATAGCGACCACACCCTCCGCCTGATGGGGGCGCAGCGCCGCGGTGCTGGGGGGTGGACGATGGAAAGAGCTGGGGCGGATGGTCCTTGACCGTTCTGAAACCTTGGATTCGGGCAGTTCGCTGTGCCGGTTCGCGTGTCGAGATCACGGCGAGGGCTCAGGGGCTGGCAGACTGTCGCGCCATGTGATACATACGTATTACATGCCTCTTCATAGCGTTCGATTCGACGACGAGGCCGAGGCGGCGCTGGCGTTGGTATGCGACTCCACGGGCTCATCCCCGTCGGAGGTCTTGCAACGGGGGGTCGTTGCCCTGGCGAAAGGCCTCCGTCGCAAGCCGCCCTCTCATCCTTTCGAGATCTACCGAAAGCTGGACCTTGGTCCGGGAGGGTACGCACGGGCTCCCGCGCGGCAGGCCAAGGCGGCTTTGGCTGGGCTCATCCGGCGGAAGCATCAGCGGTGATCCTCGTTGACACCGGACCTCTCGTGGCCCTCTTTGATCCGCTTGATGGGTCGCACCTCGGCGCCAAGAAGACGCTTGCGGGTCTTGCGGACCGGCTTGTCACGACGGTCCCGGTGTTGACCGAGGCCTTTCACCTCCTCGACCCTTCCAGCCAAGGTGCCCAGTCGCTGCGGCGCTTTGTCGTTCAGCGCGGTCTGGAGTTGTGGTGGATGTCGGATCGGTCACTCCATCGCGCATTTCGTTTGATGGACGACTACGCCGACCAACCCATGAATCTAGGCGACGCCTCCCTCGTGGCGGCCGCCGAATCTTTGCGGACGACGAAGGTGTTCACGATAGACCGTGGGGACTTCCGCACCTACCGCGCCAAGATCGGCCGGACCCTCCGGTCGTTCACGATTTTGTAGCTACGATTCAACTCAGAGACTGTCAGGAGCAGTCCCGTGGTCGAGATGCAAGGGGGTCACATGGATGCGCAGGCGGTGCTGCTCTGGGTTCTTTTGGCAGGCGGGACGCCGACGGACACGCGCAGCGGGGACGGCCCGACCCCGGAGGCAGCCTTCAAGATGGCCGTCACCCTCGCGAGCCAGGGTCGCTACGCCGACGCCCTGCCGCTGCTGGAACGGACCGACGCAGCTTTCCCCGACGTCCCGAACGTGCTGTGGAACCTGGGGCTTGTCAGCGCCGCCCTGGATAGGCACGCAAAAGCGCTGGGCTACTGGCGCCAGTACCGGAAGCTGCAGCCCGGAGATTGGCGTGTGATCGCGAAGATCGTGCAGGAGCACCAGGCCCTCAATCATCTGAAGGAACGCGATGCGACGATCAGCGAGCTCTATGATCTACGCAGGACTTCGAAGGATCCAGCCGTCCGCCACGCGGAGAGGTACTGCCGGGAACAGTTCTCGGTCGGGGGCCACAAGGTGTTGGTCTTCGAGTATTTCGAACCGAGCGGCGAGCGTGGGGTCGTGTTGCGATTCTCTCTGGTCGACGCCCTCACCGATGCCGAGCAGGCCTACATCGCCTTCGGCAGCAATGAGCTCGAGGTGCAGATCGGCAGGGAGCTCGGGCAAATTGGGAAGGGCGATCGCTCGTACTACCTCGATTTCTACGAAGCCGGGCGGGTGAGGACATTGGCTTTGTTTCAGGCGAGACCCAGCTACGAGACCCTCCGCGCGAGGGTGACCAAAGAGCTGACTGGCGAGCGCCGGCCAGCCCCGGCGCTCCGATCGCCGCCCGCGCCAGCGCAGCGCGGGGATCTGGGTGGGCGGCCGCGCTGAAGTCGAAACTACTGACCACGACCGATCTCGGGTTCGAATGCCTTTTTCCTAGGACGCCTCGTCCGCCAGCACGCGGCCCGATTCGGTCGACGGGGCGTCGATGTCGTGGAACACGCGGTAGTCGAGGCGGCGCGAGCCGTCCTCGAGGTCCGTGAGCAGATCGCGGAAGCGGCCACCCCAGACGATGTCGTCCAGCTCGTAGCGGTGGCGCGCATGGATGTTCTGTCCCACGGTCTCGTCGACGCCGTAGAGGGTGACGAACAGCTGCGCGCTCTGCGCGCGCATCCGGTCGAGCGCGCCCGGCGGATGAAACGGGCTCGACTCGTCGATCTTGTGCATCGCCAGCCAGGTCAGGCTGAACAGCGGGTTGCGGTCGCGCGTCAGCAGCAGCTCCTGCGGCCGGCGCAGCGTCTCGCCCTCGGCTGTCGTCTCGGTCAGCAACAGCACGAGGCGAAGCTGCGCCTCCAGCACCTGGTTGTGGCGCCAGTTGGCCAGCCGGAACATCAGGTGCGGGATGCCGTTCCGATTCGTCACGACCATCCGGTTCGAGAACACGATGCGCGCCGTCGGTCGCGAGAACTTGGAGAACGTGATGCCGGTGACCAGCGCGACGCTGAGGATCCCGACCAGCGCCTCGATCGTCACGACGACGTGGGTGTACCGGGTCGCGGGCGACATGCCCCCGTACCCGATGGTGGCCAGCGTCTGCACGCTGAAGAAGAACGCGTCCTCGAACGAGCCCGGCCGCGCGTTCACGATGCCCCCCGGCTGCGCCACGTAGAGCAGCGCGAACATCGCGTTCGCGCCCAGGAACCCGAGGCTGACCATCACGAAGAACCCCGCCCAGGAACGGCGTAGGAGGAAGTGGTAGATGTCCTTCTGGGGCTCCCACGGACGGCCGATGGCGCGGATGTTGGGCACGGGCGGTCCGTTGCGAGACGCGGCGGACCGCGGCGGGGTGGGGGGCTTCGCCATGGGGCGATTCTACCCACAAGAAGGGCTCAAGCTTTGGCCCGAACCGCCGAAGCAGGGGGCATGATACCGGTGCACCCCGAGTCCATTGCGACCGCCAAGACCAGGATTTCCGAGTGGCTTCATGGCCTTCGGCTCGCCGGGGCTGGCCTGCCCACCCCCACCAAACAAGAATTGCTAAGTCAGCTCGCCTCGGCTGACCCGACCACGCGCCGGGACGGGACCTTGGAGGTCGTGCTGCCGGGGCTGTCCGCGCTCGGGATGGGGATCTTCCAGCACTCGTTTCGCTGCGACGCCCTGCGCGTTCGCGTCGTTCCCTACGGCAATAGCTGAACCGCGGCGCGATCGCGGCGGCGGGCGTGTAAGCTCCGCCGCCAGCGCCGTCGCCAGATGTTCAACTTCACCAACCGGATCGTGTCGGTCACGTTCGTCGATGAGGCGACGTCGACGACCATCTCGTCGGTTCGCATGCCGCTCGAGCGCTTGCCCGAAACCTTCGCCGTCAACACCGACCTCAAGATGAACGGCGCCGTGTACCTGGTCGTCTCCGCCACGCCTCCGACCAAGGAGGACTTCGCGCGGACGCGGCAGCTGAAGGTGGTGCTGCGGAAGCGGTTCGCGGTCGTTCCGTAGCTGCGAGGCGCCACAGGGGGGATCGTCCATCGCGATCTCGCGCCCTCCGAGAAGCGCTGAGCCCTACGGCCTCTGCTTCGGGCGCGGGGCCTTCGTCGTCGCCCTGCGGGACGAGCGCCGAATCCCGCCGAGGATACGTTTCAGGACCGCGGCGCGATCCGGGCCTTCCAGATGCTCGGCAATCTCGCCCAGAACGCGCCGGACGCGATCGAGATCGATGGTCGCAAGAAACAGCAGAAGCAGCCGCTCTGCGTCCCATTGATCCTGGGGACGGTTGGCGATGAGCTTGTAGATGAGCAGGTCCTCGGGACGAGCGGCTCGGATCCCAACTGTCCCGAAGCGGAGATCGGCGGCTTGCTGGATGGCTTCGAGCTCGAACGGGATCCAGGCCAGGCTGACGTCCAAATCAATGCCGCTTGGTCCGTGCCGCAGGAGCAGTACCTGGTTCTGGCGAGCGAACGCCACGACGTCCGGCGTGCGCGCCGCGATGCGGTTCTTTGCGAACGTCCGCACGAGGGTATCGAGGTCCAGCCCTGCACCAGGGATCGTCGCGTCCACGTCTTCCGTGAAGCGCGCGATGCCGTTCGCGTTCATGGCTATTCCTCCAATGACGGCGGACGGGATTCCAACCCCATCCAGGGATCGTCGAAGGGCCCGCAGCGCGCTCGCGAAACGGTTTGAAGGTCGTCGCTTCGCCTTCGCCACCGTCACGGCAAATGGCGCGAACGAAGTCGCCGCCAGATCCGGCGCACGGAAGCCTCGCCTCGGAGGCGGACGGCGTCCTTCAGAACGGTCCGATTTCCAGGCGCCAGCGCCGCGTCGATCATGTCGCGAGAGATCTCAACGGCTCGTTCACGATCCACGCCGCCCTGCCGGACCAATTCCCGCTGGCGCGACGCGACGCGGGCATAACCGGCCTGCCACCGGCGCAACTCGGCCGGACGGGGACGCCCCGGATCCGCGAACGGAGGAGGAACCACCCTGACCATTCTCGGCTGACCTTAGCACCCTCGGGCCAGGCCAGCGACCGAAGCCGCCGTGTGGATGGGGGTGCCGCCGGGGCGTCCAGGTTGCCGCGGCCGCCGCCGGGGTCATTGTCGGGCGAGATCAGAAATAACGTGGCCTCACTCGAGCTGGAGGCCGCAGTCGGTGCAGGCGCCGCCAACGAGCGGAGCCGCGGTCCCGCAGGCGGGACAGGGGGGATCGTCCTTTTCGGCGGCGGCGACGGCGGGGTGGCGCGGCGTGATCGTCCCTTCGCGCAGGGCGAGAGCGCGCCAGCGCTCGTGGACGAGGTAGTTGACGCGCGAAAGGTCCTCGGCGCGCGCGAACAGTTGAATCTTCAGGGCGCACCCGCAGCCGCTGCTGCCGCAGCAGGCGGCCCGATCCAGCAGGACCGGAATCTCCGCGGCCAGGCAGGCATCGCGCAGCTCCTTCGCCTCGGGAAGCGTCGCTTGCAGGCAGGCGACTACCTCGACGTCGGACAGGGCTCGTTCAGCGTCGTTCGTGTCCATGTGCGCGGAATTCTAAGCCAACGCCGCCTGCAGCGTTTTCTACGACCCGGGCGCGAGCTCGTTCAGGCAGCCCTCCTGGGTTGGGTCAATTCGTGAAGACGGTCAGGATGCCCAGGGTCTCCGCCGTGGTTCCGGCCACAATTGTGAGACACGCTTCGCCCCCGGCACCGACCGTCTTGCCGGCCAGCTGCGCGCCCTCGAGGACACTGAGGAGCGCCTTTCCCTTGGCTGTCGAGATGTCGAAGGCGTATTGCCCCGCCGGGCTGGTGCACGTCGAGGTGCCGGTCGGGTTCGTGATGGTCACCAATGCGAAGTTGGTCCCGACGATGATGATGCTGACGATCTGGCCGGTGGCGCCCGACGCCTTGGCCGCCGGAGGAGACGACAAGAGGAGGAGGACTCCGGTTGCGACGGTGGCAATCACTTTCCTGAATCTCGATGACATGGCTTGCTCCTGTTGCGTGTGAGTGCAGTTGACGAGAAGTCGAGGCATCTAATCCAAAAGCAAGAGGCGCTGGGCGGGACCGACGATCACCCGAGGCATGGTCCGGGCGCCGCCAACGCCGCCAACGCCGCCAACGCCGCCAACGCCACCGCCGACGACGCCGCCGACGCCGCCGCGGCCGGCAACCTGGGAGCTCCCTGCAGTACCGCCAGTCGCGCCACCCGCGCCCTTCACGCCGCCGGGGCCCACGTTCGTCCCGCCCGCCCCGCTTCCACCCGTGCCCGCCGAGGGTCCTCTGGCTCCTCCGGCCCCTCCGTCGCCCGCCGCGCTCCGTCCTCCCGCGCCGGTGGCGCCTCCGGTCCCGGGGAGGCCGCTGCCGCCGCCAGTGCCCGGCGGCGAGGAGGTGTTCCCCGCCGCGCCGCCCGAGCCGCTCGGCGTGGCATCGCCGCCCGTTCCGGCACCGACGCTGATACCACCCGTTCCGCTCGAGTTCCCAGCGCGGCCGCCCGACGCTGAAGCACCGCCGCTGGCCCCCGGCGCGTCAGAAGCGGCGGCGTCGCCGGCCGTGTAGGTGGCGGGCGCCGAGCAACCTGGGCCCATGGTCAAACTCACCACGAATACGCCCGCCAGCACAGCCACGCTTCGCGTCCAACCACCCCGCCAATCAACCTGCCCCGAACGGTCGCTATTCATGGCCCCCCTTTCCCCGATCCCTCGACCAGCCAACAACGAACACAACATAGCGCAGCCGTCGTGGGCGGTCCGTCAAATTTCGGGGTCAGGGAGGTTTCGGAGAGGATTCGTGCGGCCGATAATGGGCGGGCGCGGTGCGGCCTGGGTCCGCCCACCGGAGGTTTTCGGTATGATGCGAGGCCATGCCGCTCGTTCGCATCGTCAGCTCGGCCGCGACGCTCGCCTCGGCGGAGCCCCTCCTCCGCGATCTGTCCGCCCTGCTCGCCCGCGAGCTGGGAAAGCCCGAGGCGTACGTGATGACCTGCCTCGAGCCGCCCGCGAAGATGACGTTCGCCGGCACCGCCGCGCCGGCCTGCTACGTCGAGGTGAAGAACGTCGGCAGCCTGTCCAGCGAGCTGACGAAGCGCCTGAGCGCGGCTCTCACGGAGCGGCTGGCCGCGGCGTTTGGTGTCGAGGCGGGCAGAATCTACATCATGTTCGCCGAGGTGCGCCCCCATCACTGGGGCTGGGACGGCGATACGTTCGGTTGACGGACAGGCTCACGGACGCGTGAACGAGAGCGCGGCGAAGCTGACGACGCTGTCATCGTCGATGTTCCAGTGATCGTAGGCGAGGACGTCACCCCGGACCTCCGGCACCGCGCGCAGGAACGAATAGATCGGCGCTGCCCCACACCACTTCAGCGGGTCGGCGTCGCCGCCGTCGTCGGCTTGCACGAGGTCCCAGAAGCCGTCCGCGTCGCCGGCCACGATGCGATCGAGGCGAGCACGCTCGCGGGCTGCCACCTCCACCATCGCCCCTTCGTGGGCACGCGCGCGCCAGTCGTCGCCGTAACGGCGCCCCATGTGCGCCATGTCGACCCCCAGCACCCACGTCAGCCGGTCGCCGTGCCTCGCGTTCAGCTCGCCGAGCGCACCAAGCGCACGCGCGACGTGGAGGTCGTCCTCGGGGCGCCGCGCGAAGAGCGGCCCGCACAGAATCGGCAGAATTCGCACCGTCGGTCCGAATCGATTTTGGAGGAACAGGATCTGGAACTCGATCGAATGCTCGACGGCGTGACAATAGTCCTCGGCGGCGAACCCGTCCGGGTCAGCGGCCGCGAGCGTGTCCACCAGCGCGACGTCGGTGGCGGCGACGCCGAGCGGTGTTTGAAATGGCTTCCGGGTGAGCCCGAACTTTCCCGGCGCCCCGTAGTGCGAGGTCCCGAGGACGACGAACGTCCGGGCCGCCGCCGCCTCGTCCTGCATGGGCAGGGCGCCGTAAGCGGCGGCGTAGGTCGCGGGCGCCCCCGACGGCGTGACGTGCGGGGCCGCGATGGCCACCACCCTTCCCGGCGGCCCAGCTTCGCCTGGTGGGGAACCTCCGTTGCTCATCCACCCCGACATGATGTCGCGCAGCGAGGCCTCATCGGCGGGGTAACCACCTCCGGCGTGGGCCGCGGAGCGGACCGGAGCGTCGGTGAACTCCTGGCGGCGCCCCGCCCGCATCGCTCGAAACGGCTCGTCGTCCAAGAACCCCGCCCTGGAGAGCGCTTCCACCATTTGTTCGATGGTGTCGCCGATGTCGAGCCGCCCGGTGAGGCGGAACAGCAGCTCCCGTAGATCGATGTCCGTGTGGACGCCGTCGAGCAGTCCCAAGCACCGGGTGAGCAACGGCGGGATGATGACGGTGTGCTCCGAGTAGCGCAGCGGATCGCGGACCAGGAGGCCCGGTCGGTCGGGCAGGGGCGAGGGCAGAAACTCCAGGTCCAAGCGAAGCGTCGGGAGCGCGGTTGGCACCGCCTTCCAGTGTACCGCGCCGGCAGCGGACGCGGGGCGCCTCGCCGCGGGCCACTAGGAATTCGTCGGTTTGGGCACCTGCCCGCGGGCGAGATCGACCTCCTCGTAACGCTTGCGCTTTCGCCACAGCGTCGAGTCGTCGATCCCCAGCACCTCGGCCGCCTCCTCCATCGTCTTCGCGTGGGCGATGATCGCCGAGATGTGGGCCCGCTCGATCTCGTCCAGCGTGAACGGGCCGCCCACGCTGGGGCTCTGCCCGCGGGCGCCGGCGATTCGGTCGGGGAAGGCGCGCGGATCGATCACGGGCGAGGGCCACAAGATGACCGCGCGCTCGATGGCATTGCGCAGCTCGCGGACGTTGCCGGGCCAGTCATAGTCGGCGAGGACGCGCGCGGCCTCGGGCGAGAGCTCGGGCACCGGCCGCGCCACCGCCCGCGCAAAGAAGGCGAGGAACCGACGCGCCATCGGCAAGATGTCTTCGCGTCGTTCCCGCAGCGAGGGGACGCGAATCTCGATCACGTTCAGGCGGAACATCAGATCCTCGCGAAAGCGCCCCGTCTTCACGTCCGCGTCGAGGTCGCGGTTGCTCGCGGCGACGACCCGCACGTTGGCCTTGCGAGTCCGGGTCTCCCCCACCCGCTCGAAGCAGCGCTCTTGCAGGAAGCGCAGCAGCTTGGCCTGCAGACCCGCGGGCAGATCCCCGATCTCGTCGAGGAACAACGTGCCGCCCTCCGCGGTCTCGACGCGCCCGGGCTGGTCGCGGATGGCGCCCGTGAAGGCGCCCTTCGCGTGGCCGAACAGCTCGCTCGCCAGCAGCTCCTCGGTCAGCGTCGGACAGTTGATGGTGACGAACGGGCGGTCGCGGCGCTTGCTCTGCAGGTGCATCGCGCGCGCGAACACGCTCTTGCCGGTGCCGCTCTCGCCCTTGAACAGCACCGACACGTCGGCCTGCGCGGCGCGCCCCACCACCTCGAGCACCATCCGCATGCTGGGGGCGTCCGAGCCGAGATCGACCTCTGGCGCCTCGTCGCTGAGCTGCGCCTGCAGATCGGCCACGCGCGCCGACAGCGAGCGCTGCACCTGCGCCTTCTGTATCAGGTGGCGAATCTGCGCCGGCGTGAACGGCTTGGGCAGATAGTCCCAGGCCCCGCGACGAATGGCCTCCACCGCCGTCTCGATGGTGGCGTACGCGGTGACCACGATGACCACCATGTTGGGGTTCTCGGCGAGCAACTGCGGGATCAGGTCCAGCCCGCTCTGGGGGCCCAGCTTCAGGTCGACGAACACCACGTCGAACGCCGACCGCGCCAGCGCCTCCAGCGCGGACTGCGAGGACATCGCCTCCGCGACGTCCGCATCCATCGCCTCCAGGCAGACCCTCAGCGTCTGTCGAATGTTCTTTTCGTCGTCGACTATCAGGACGGAGAGGCGGGGCATGATGGAGTGAGTCTACCGCGCGGCGGTACTCGCTCCACCCGGGGCCGGGCCGGGGGCCGTGGGCCGACCGAATTTCTGATCGAGCGCGAGGTTGACGCCGAGCACGTTCACGCGGGGCTCGCCGAAGACGCCGAGGTCCCGGCCTTCGACGCGCGACGAGATGACGTCGGCGATGCGCTCGGGCGCGACCTGCCGCGCGCGGGCGATGCGGGGGATCTGCCACTCGGCCGCCTGCGGCGAGATCTCGGGATCGAGACCGCTGGCCGACGAGGTGACGAGGTCGTTTGGCACCGGCGCGGGAGCGTCGGGATTCTCCTTTCGGAGGCGCGCGAGATCGGCGATGACCCGGTCCTGCAGCTTCTTCGAGGTCGGGCCTAGGTTCGAGCCCGACGACGCGGTGGCGTCGTAGCCGTTACCGGCGGCCGACGGTCGCCCCTGGAGGTAGGCCGCGGTGGCGAAGGACTGGCCGATCAGCTGCGATCCGACGACCGTCCCCTTCCCGTCGTGGGCGAGGCTGCCGTTTGCCTTGTTCGACCACAAGGTCTGTGCGACGCCAGTGACGGCGAGGGGGTAGATGACTCCGGTCAGGATGAGCGTGATCAGCGTAAGCCGGAGGGCGATGATGAATTCGCGGCGCATGGTGAGTCTCCTCGTTCGAACGTTTCAGACGAAATGCAAGGCTTCAAGGACGAGATCGATCAGCTTGATCCCGATGAACGGCGCCACCACGCCACCCAGCCCGTAGATGAGCAAGGATCGGCGCAAGATTGCGGCGGCGCCTAGCGGGCGATACTTCACCCCTCGCAACGCCAGCGGAATCAGCAGCACGATGATGATCGCGTTGAAGATGACCGCCGACAGGATGGCGCTGGAGGGCGACGCCAGGTGCATGACGTTGAGGGGCGCGATCTCCGGGAACGCGCCCATGAACATGGCCGGCAGGATGGCGAAGTACTTCGCCACGTCGTTGGCGATCGAGAACGTCGTCAGCGTCCCGCGGGTCATGAGCAGCTGCTTGCCGACCTCGACGATCTCGAGCAGCTTGGTGGGGTTCGAATCGAGGTCGACCATGTTGCCGGCCTCCTTGGCGGCCTGGGTGCCGCTGTTCATGGCGACCCCGACGTCCGCCTGGGCCAGCGCCGGGGCGTCGTTCGTGCCGTCGCCGGTCATCGCCACCAGCTTCCCCTTCGCCTGTTCCTCCTTGATGAGGCGCATCTTGGCCTCGGGCGTCGCCTCGGCGAGGAAGTCGTCCACGCCCGCCTCCTTGGCGATGGCGGCGGCGGTGCGCGGGTTGTCGCCGGTGATCATCACCGTGCGGATCCCCATGGCCCGGAATCGATCGAACCGGTCCTTGATGCCAGCCTTCACGATGTCCTTCAGATGGATGATGCCGAGCAGGCGATTCCCCTCGGCCACGGCGAGCGGCGTGCCGCCCGAGTCGCCGATTCGATTGGCGATGACCCGGAGCTCTTCGGAGACGACGCCGCCCTGTTCCTTGACGTACGCGATGACCGCGTCGACGGCCCCCTTGCGGATGGTGCGGCCGGGCAGATCGAGCCCGCTCATGCGCGTCTGCGCGGTGAAGGGGACGAACGTGCCGCCGCGGGTGTCGGCGGCGGGGATGTGCAGCTTCTCCGTCACCAGGGTCACGACGGAGCGCCCCTCGGGTGTCTCGTCGGCCATGCTGGCGAGCGCCGCCGCGCCGGCCAGGTCCTCGAGGCGGACGCCGGGCAGGGGCAAGAGCTCGGTCGCCATGCGGTTGCCGTGGGTGATGGTGCCGGTCTTGTCGAGCAGCAGCGTATCGACGTCGCCGGAGGCCTCGACGGCCCGGCCGCTGGTGGCGATGACGTTCTTGCGGAGCAGCCGATCCATCCCGGCGATGCCGATGGCCGACAGCAAGCCGCCGATGGTCGTCGGAATCAGGCACACCAGCAGGGCGACGATGACGGTGGCCGACAGCGCGATGCCCGAGTACTTCGCGAGCGGCACGAGCGTGACGCACGCGAACAGGAAGATGACCGTCAACCCGACCAGCAGGATGTGCAGCGCGATCTCGTTCGGTGTCTTCTGGCGTGCGGCCCCTTCGACGAGGCGAATCATGCGGTCGAGGAACGACTCGCCGGGATCGGCGACGATGCGGACGATGATCTTGTCCGATAGCACCTTCGTCCCCCCCGTGACCGCGGAGCGGTCGCCGCCGCTCTCGCGGATGACCGGCGCGGACTCACCCGTGATCGCCGATTCATCGACAGAGGCGATGCCCTCGATGATCTCCCCGTCCCCGGGGATCATCTGACCGGCCTCGACGACGACGCGATCGCCCTTGCGGAGCGCGGACGAGGCCACGGTCTCCGTGACCTCGCCGCCGCTGCCGCCGCCCTTGCCGTTCACCAGCCTCCGCGCGGTCGTCTCCTTGCGCATCTTCCGCAAGGTGTCCGCCTGCGCCTTCCCGCGCCCTTCGGCGACGGCCTCGGCGAAGTTGGCAAAGATGACCGTGAACCACAGCCACACCGTCACCGCCGCGGTGAACCACAGGGGCGTCGTCGCCGAGGTTCGGTGCAGGGTGTCCCGGATGAGGACCAGCGTGGTCAGTACGCTGCCGACCTCCACCACGAACATCACGGGATTCTTCGCGACGTGGCGGGGGGCCAGCTTGCGCAGGCTCTCGCCGATCGCGGTGCGAATGATCTTCCCGTCGAAGAGGGACAGAGACTGAGCTTTGGGGCGAAACATGGCTAGAAGACCTTTCCTTGAAGCGCTTGGAAGTGCTCGATCACTGGCCCGAGCGACAGGGCCGGGAAGAAGGTGAGGGCGCCGACGATCACGATGACCCCGACGAGCAGCGCCGTGAACAACCATCCGGTCGTCGGGAAGGTGCCCGAGCTGGGGGGCACCACCTTCTTGCCGACCATCGAGCCCGCGATGCCGAGGACCGGGATGATCATCAGGAACCGGCCGCCCAGCATGGTGAGCCCGAGCGTGGAGTTCCACCACGGGGTGTTCGCGTTCAACCCGGCGAAGGCCGAGCCGTTGTTGCCCGCCCCGCTGGAGAACGCGTACAGCATCTCGGTGAGGCCGTGCGGGCCGGCGTTGTTGAGCGACGAGGTGCCGGAGGGCGAAACCGCCGCCCAGGCGCAGAAGCCAAGGATGATGAGGGGGAAGATCAGCACGTACAGCATGCTGAGCTTCATCTCCTTCCCTTCGATCTTCTTCCCGAGGTACTCGGGCGTTCGTCCCACCATGAGACCGGCGATGAAGACCGTCAGCACGACGTAGACGAGGATGGCGTAGAGCCCCGCGCCGACGCCGCCGAAGATCAGCTCGCCGAGTTGGATGTTCACGAGCGGGACCAGGCCGCCGAGCGGTGTGAAGCTGTCGTGCATGGCGTTCACGGCGCCGCATGAGGCGTCGGTGGTGACCGTGGCGTAGAGCGCGGAGGCGGCGACGCCGAAGCGGGCCTCCTTGCCCTCCATGTTGCCGATGTGCTGCTCCACGCCGAGGCTGGCGTAGGCGGGGTTGGCGTGCGCCTCGGCCCCGTAGCAAACGGCGACGCCCGCCAGGAACAACACCCCCATCGCCGCCCAGATGGCCCAACCCTGCTTCGCGCTGCGCGCCATCCGCCCGTACGTGTAGGTCAGCGCGGATGGAATCGCGAAGATCATGAACAGCGACAGGAAGTTCGTGAACGGCGTCGGGTTCTCGAACGGGTGGGCGGCGTTCGCGTTGAAGAAGCCGCCGCCGTTCGTTCCCAGTTGCTTGATCGCCTCCTGCGACGCCACGGGGCCGAGCGCGATCGTTTGCTTGCCGCCTTCGAGCGTCGCGACGTCGAGGTACGGCTTCAGGTTCTGGATGACCCCCTGCGAGACGAGCAGCAGCGCGAACACGATGCTGAGCGGCAGCAGGATGTAGACAATCGACCGAGTCATGTCGACCCAGAAGTTGCCGAGCGACCTGTCGCCGTCGGGACCGCCGCGCTTCGTGAACCCGCGGGCGAGGGCCAGCGCCACCCCCAGCCCCGCTCCGGCCGAGGTGAAGTTGTGCCAGGCCAGGCCGGCCATCTGGGTGAAGTAGCTCATCGTCGATTCGCCGGAATACGACTGCCAGTTGGTGTTCGTGGTGAAGCTGGCCGCGGTGTTGAACGCGAGGTCGGTTCCGACGGCCGGAAAATTCTGCGGGTTGAAGGGCAGCACGTGCTGCAGGCGCTGGATGAGGTAGGTCACCAGCACGCCGATCAGGCTGAACAGGAGCAGCGCGAAGGTGTACTGCTTCCAGTCCTGTCCCTGCTTGGGATCGATGCCGGATAGCCGGTAAATCATGCGCTCCAGGGCGCCGAGCGAGCGCGGCAGGGGCGGACGGTCGCTCTCGAACACCCGGAACATGTAGACGCCCAGGGGCTTCGTGACGGCGACGATTGCCGCGACGAAGACCAACACTTGGATCCAGCCGATAGCGGTCATGTGATGTGTCTCCTCAGATCAAAACTTCTCGGGACGAACCAGGGCATAGACGAGATAGATGGTGAGCAGCGCGGCCAGCGCGGCGCCGACGGCATAGTCGATGGTCATGGGGCGCTCCTAGAGGCGGTCGAAGGATTTGGCGTAGAGCCAGCCAGCGGCGAAGAAGGCCGCCGTGACAACCACGAACACGATATCTTTCATTGGAACGGTCCTCCCAGGTGTCGGGTTGGGTCAGTGCAGCGGTACAGAGCCGCACGGTTGCAGGGTTGCAGAGTTGGTTGAAAAGGCAGTGAACCGGGCGCGTCGTCGCGCACTGAACGTCGAGCTGAGCATCGACCGTGCCACGAGGCCCCGAGGGATCCGCCTCGCCGCTCGCGCCGCTCAGCACCTTAGGCGGGTTCGGGACCGCCTGCGAACTGCATCCCGTGCGGGGAGGTGAATTGCACTTCGCAGGGCTCGAGCGGCGGGCCGGGGTCAGCGGTGCGGCTGGTAGAGATGACGCCGCGCCAGTTGCTGGCACTCGCCGTCTCGCTCGCACTCCTCGAACTTGACGGCGAGCTCCGCTTGCCGCCGGCAGAAATCCCGGAGCGCGACCGACGCCGCGGGGTCACAGACGTTCTTGAGGTTGTCGACAGCTCCCTTGAGCAGCGCCAGCCGCTGTGCTTCGGGCAACGCCCGCAGCGCCCGCACGTCGGCAGTCGCCGACCACCACCAGAGCCAGAGCCCGCCGATGGCGGCCACCAGTCCCAAAGGAAGCGCGGCCCGCCGCAAGCGTCGCCGATGAACGATCGGTTTCTGCTCGCCCGGCGGCGGCTCATCCGGACGGACCAACCTCAACATCGGCGGCGCAAGAAATGCACGCCCCAGGCCAGCCTCGGCGGCGCCACCGTCCGCGTGGAGGGGCGCCTCGACCACGCGAATCGGGATCGCAAAAAATGATGCGGGGCCCTCGTCGACGGCACGGGTCTTGATGGGACCTCGCCGAGAAGCGTAACGTCGCCCTCGATTCCTCATGTCCAGCTCGCCGCCAACCTCACCTGCAAAACGTCGGCCCGAGGATTTTCTCGAGCTCGTGGAGCGGGGGAAGCGGGGACGGTTGAAGCTGTACCTCGGGTTCGCGGCGGGGGTCGGCAAGACGTACCGGATGCTCGAGGAGGCGCACGCGCTCCGGCGCCGAGGGGTCGACGTGGTCATCGGCTTCGTCGAGACCCATGGCCGCGTCGAGACAGAGGCGCTGGTGGCTGGGCTGGAGGTGGTGCCCCGACGTCGGGTCGAGTATCGCGCGGTCGAGATCGAGGAGATGAGCCTCAACAACGTGCTCAAGCGCAAACCCGCCGTCGCGGTGGTGGACGAGCTGGCACATACGAACGTCCCGGGGAGCCGCAACCGCAAGCGCTACCAGGACGTCATCGAGCTCCTCGACGCCGGCATCAATGTCATCGGCGCCTTCAACGTTCAGCACCTGGAGAGCCTCAAGGACGTGGTGGAGCGGGTGGCGGGGGTTCCCATCCGCGAGACGATTCCGGACAGCTTTCTCAAGCAAGCCGACCAGGTCGTGAACCTGGATCTGGCCGTGGAGGATCTGCAGGAGCGCCTGCACGCGGGAAAGATCTATTCGGCCGACCGCGTGCCGTGGGCCCTCGAGCACTTCTTCAAGGATCGGAACCTCCAGCACCTGCGCGAGCTCGCCCTGCGCGAGGTCGCCGAGAGCGTCGAGCGTGCGGCGTCAGCGCGGCCGATCCTCGGCGGCACCGACGAGGCGAAGCCGGCGCATGCCAGCGGGTCGCGCATCGTGGTGTGCCTGTCCTCCTCGTCGCCCCGTGCCGCCACCCTGGTGCGCAAGGGCTCGCGCCTGGCCGGCCGGCTGAACACCGACTGGTTCGTCGTCTTCGTGGAGACGCCGCGCGAGGCCCCCGAGCTGATCGACGCCGAGACCCAGCGCCGCCTGATGACGAACATCGAGCTCGCCGGCGAGATGGGGGCCGAGGTCGTCCGTCTCAAGGCGCGCGATCCGGTGGACGCCATCCTGGACTTCGCCCGCTCGCACAGCGTCGGTCACATCGTCGTCGGCCGCTCCCACCAACCGACGCTGCGGCAGCTGCTCGGCCGGACGGTCCCGCTGCGCCTGGTCCGCGACGCGAGCGGCATCGACGTTCATGTGGTCGCCACCGACGAGGAGGAGGCGGCGCCATGACCTTGCGGGGCAAGCTGGTGCTCGCGCAGTCGCCGCTTGCGATCGCGCTCGTCATCGTGGGGGTCGTGTCCGCGGTGGTCACCACCCGCCTCGGCGAGCGGTCCCGCCTGATCCTCGCGGACAACTACCGCAGTGTGCTGGCGGCGCAGCGGATGAAGGAGTCTCTCGAGCGGATCGACAGCCACGCGCTGGTCCTGCTCACCGGCCATGAGGTCGCGCCACAGCCGACCTTCGCCAACCACCGAGACCTGTTCGAGAAGGAGCTGGTGGTCCAGGAGGGCAACATCACCGAGGCCGGGGAGCCCGAGATCACCGTGCGCCTGCGGCAAGCGTGGGACGAGTACCGGCGACAGATCGCCCGCTTCGAGACGCTGGCGGACAACGCGAGCAGGGCGTCGCTCTACTTCTCGACGCTGCAGCCCGCGTTCCTGCGCGTGAAGGTGGCCGCGGACGAGATCCTCGCCGTCAACCAGGACGCCATGGTCCGGAAGAGCGATCGGGCCGAGGAGCGCGCGCGCGCGTTCGAGCACACCGTCGTGGCGGCGGTCATCATCGCGCTCGGCCTGGGGCTGCTGTTCTCGATCTTGCTGACCACCCGGATCTTGCGTCCGCTCGGCGTGGTCAGCGCCGCGGTCCGGCGGTTCGGCGAAGGCGACCTGCGCGCGCGCGCCGGGATCGTGGGGAGCGACGAGATCGCCGCGGTCGCCGCGGAGTTCAACCGCATGGCGGAGAGGCTGGAGCGCTACCGAGTCAGCTCGCTCGGCGAGTTGCTGCAAGCCCAGCAGGCCGCGCAAGCGGCCATCGATGGCCTCCCGGATCCGGTGCTGTTGCTCGACGCCAACGGCGAGCTGCGGGGCGCGAACAGCGCCGCTGCGCGGCTGCTCGGCATCGATCCGGAGCGACCGTCCGCGGAGGCCTTCGCAGGCGCGGATCCGGGGGTGAGGTCGGCGATCGATCGGCTGCGGACCCACGTCCTCGGCGGCAAGGGCGCCTACGTGCCACGCGGCTTCGAGGACGCGGTTCGGGTGACCACGGTCGACGGTGAGAAGGTGTTCCTACCGCGCGCCACGCCCATCTACGGCGAGACCGGCTCCGTGGCCGGAGCGGCGCTGGTGTTGCAGGACGCGACGCGCCTGTTTCGCTTCGACGAGCTCAAGAACGATCTCGTCGCGACCGTGGCCCACGAGTTTCGGACGCCGCTGACGTCGATCCAGATGGCGCTCCACCTTTGCACGGAGGAGGTGGTGGGGCCGCTGACGCCGAAGCAAGCGGATCTGTTGTTCGCGGCGCGCGAGGACTGCGACCGCTTGCGGCTGATCGTCGACGACCTGCTGAACCTGTCGCGCATCGAATCAGGGCACATCGACCTGCATCGTCGCCGGGCGAATCCCGCGGAGCTGGTCGAGCTTGCTGTCGACGTGCATCGGGCGGCCGCGGAGCAGGCGCAGGTCACGCTGAAGACGGAGATTTCCCCCGGACTGCCCGACGTCTTCGTCGATCCCGATCGCCTGCAATTGGTTTTCGGCAACCTGCTCAGCAACGCGATCCGGTATTCGCCGGCCGGCGGCGAGGTGTTCATTCGGGCGCACCGCGACGACGCCGGGGTGCACACGGCGCATCGGCTGTCCGAGCCGAACGTCAGGTTCGAGATCGTCGACGGCGGGCCGGGAATCGCGGCGCAGCACCAGGCCGGCCTGTTCGAGAAGTTCTTTCGCGTGCCGGGCAGCCCGCGAGGCGGCTCGGGGCTGGGACTGTTCATCAGCAAGGGCCTGGTCCAGGCCCACGGCGGCGAGATCGGGGTGCGCAGCGACCCGGGCAAGGGAGCCACGTTCTGGTTCACGGTCCCCGCCGCGCCCGCGCTCGCCGAGTAGCCCATGAACGTCATCGAGACGAGGCGGTTGGTGATGCGCCCGTTCGGACCCGCCGACGCGGGGGTGGCTCACCGGTGGTTCGGCGATCCGCTGGTCATGAAGTACACGCCGACCGGCGTCGACGATTCCGTCGACAAGACGCGGGCGAGGCTGGCCGGATACGAGGCGCACCAGACCACGCACGGATTCAGCAAGTGGTTGATCACCGAGCGCGCTTCCGGAATGCCGATAGGCGACGCGGGTCTGCTTCAAATCCCCGAGCTTGGATGGATTGACCTGGGTTTCCGGCTGTCGGTGTCGTCCTGGGGCCAGGGTTTGGCGACGGAGGCGGCATCCGCGTGGGTGGCGGCTGCATTTGGCCCCCTGCACCTTGCCCGGCTCGGCGCTTTCGTCCATCCAGAGAACGCAGTCTCTATTCGCGTGCTCGAGAAACTCGGGTTCGGAGCCGAGCGCCAGGATGTCGTGATCGGGATGCGCTCCATCGTATTCGGCCTGGGGGCCGTCTTGGCCTAGAATGGCGGCGGTGCAGCTCAAGCCTTCGATGGGTCGGATCGCGTCGCTCGGCCTGCTTGGTATGTGGGCGTGCGGCGTCAATCGCGATGGCTTGTCGGGTGGCGACGGGGCGGTCGTATTCGATTCCGCGGTTCCCGCGCGAGACGGCGGCGGCATGATGCACGTGGCGGACGCGCCTGTTGCCTCGGGGGGGAGGGGCGGCGGCGACGCCACCGCCGGTGGCGCCTCGGGAGAGAACACGGGTGGGGCGGGGCTGGGAAACGGCGGCGGGGTCGCGGCGGGTAACGGCGGCCAGCCCTCGACCGCCGGCGGTGGGGCGACAGGGGTCACCGGCGCCGGCGGGGCGTCGAGCATCGGGGGCGCGGCGGTGGGGGGCGCAGCTACCGGTGGAATGGGGACTGGAGGAAGCAATGTGGGCGGTGGTGGTGTGGGCGGTGCGTTTGGGACGGGAGCCGCGAACACGGGCGGCGCGAGCGCGGGCGGCGCAGGCGGCGGAGGCGCAAGCGGCGGACGTGCGGGAACGGCTGGCGCGGCGGCGGTTGGAGCGGGGGGGCGTGGGGGAGCCGTGGGGGGCGGCGGCGCGGGCGGCGCCGCCAGTGTCTGCTCGGCCAGCACATGCCCGAACGGCTGTTGCGCTCAAGGACAATGCATCACCCAACGAACCAAGAGCGCTTGCGGCACCGGGGGTGTCGCGTGCAAGGCATGCGGCGGATGCCAGACGTGCGGGCCGAGTGGCGCCTGCGCGGTCGATCCCGCCTCACGCTGGACCATCGTCTGTTCCTCGGCCCAGCTGACGACCAATCCTCCCTCCGGAGGAAACAATTGGGATCCCGGCAACGGGGAGATCGGGGGACACAACCCGGATCCCTTCTGCCAGTTCGAAACGACCGCCGACGTGGTGGACACCGGGGCCGAAACGACCACGACCGTGACCGACAGCTTCACGGCGACCTGGAACGAAACCGTGACTCCACCTGGCGCGACGATCTCGGGTGCGACCCTGCTGTCGCCCACTGCGCGCTGGCAACTCTGGGTCGGGGACGACGACGGTTGTGACCCGAGCGGCTGTTACGGGACTCTGGCCTGTTCCGTGACGGCCCCGATGCAATCCACGTGGCTGCTGAACGGAGGCTTCACGGTCATGAACGTGGCCAACTGTGTCGCGCTGAACGTCAAGCTGGTCTGCCAGCCGTAGTCGCGCCGTCCCGCGGGGGATTAGGAGGACCCTCCCAGTACAGCGCCCCGGAAGTAAGTTCCCCGCGGGAGGGCCACGCCGAGCCACGCGCCCGCCGAGCGCAATCGCGCGGGCGTGAACCCCGAGCGAGCCGCGACGTTCGAGCCCGCGCGAAACTGGGGGCAATCGTCCGACAGAACCGGCTTCAGCGCACGTAACCAGCTGCCGCGCGGCTTGGAGCCCAACGCTCGAATCGCGGCAACCGCCGCTTGGCGGCGCTCGGCGGGCGCGTGGCTCGGCGTGGCCCTCCCGCGGCGAGCTCTTCGGTGGTCACTTGCTTCCGGGGCGTTGTACTTAGCGACCCTCTGAGGGTCCCTCTTAGGGTCCTTTCCCTAGTAGAGCCTCTGCAGGAGGGCCGACGCGCTCATGTGACGAAGATGTCGTTTGTAGCCCTGCGAGCGTGTGGGCGGGGATGCTAGGCTCCCCCGCGCATGACGGAGGGAGAAAACGCGGCGGTCAAGTCGGACGAGCAGCTGTCTGCCTCCGAGCTTCAAGACGCGTGGCGGCTGCTGGCCCGCGGGGATCGGGTGGAGGGCTTTCGCCTGCTCCCGCGCGAGGCCCAGGAGGAGGTGTTCTTCGGGCTGAACGCGCGCGAGCAGGCGGAGCTGGTCGCGGCGCTCCCGACGGGTGAGCGTCGAAGCTGGGTTCGCCTCCTCGATCCCGATGACGCGGCCGACGTGATCCAGGCGGCGGACCCCGAGGAACGCGAGGGATTTCTCGGGCTCCTCGATGACGGCACGCGGAAGGAGGTCGCCGCGCTCCTCGCGTACGAGGAGGACGCCGCGGGCGGCCTCATGAATCCGCGCTTCGCACGCGCGCGTCCCGACATGACGGTGGACGAGGCGGTGAGCTACCTGCGGCCCCAGACGCGGGAGCGAGCGGAGACGATCTATTACGCCTACGTGCTCGACACCGATCAAAAGTTGCTCGGCGTCGTCTCGTTCCGCCAGCTGTTCAGCGCGCCCGGGAAGGCGCGCGTGCGGGACATCATGGCGACCGACATCGTCACCGTTCCCGAGACCATGGATCAGGAGGCGGTCAGCCAGGTCTTTGCCGCGAACGACTTTCTGGCGCTGCCGGTGGTCGATGCGGAGGGTCGGATCAAGGGCATCGTGACCGTCGACGACATCGTCGACGTCGTCCGCGAGGAGGCCACGGAGGACATCCAGAAGGTGGGCGGCACCGCGGCGCTGGACGCGCCCTACTTGCAGGTGGGGATCTTCCCGATGATCCGCAAGCGGGCCGGCTGGCTGTCCGCCCTCTTCCTCGGCGAAATGCTCACCGCCACGGCCATGGGATATTTCGAGAAGGAGATCGCGCGCGCGGTCGTCTTGGCGTTGTTCGTCCCCCTCATCATCTCGAGCGGGGGCAACTCGGGCTCGCAGGCGACCACCCTGGTCATTCGCGCGATGGCGCTCGGCGAGGTGCGGCTCGGCGATTGGTGGCGGGTCGTTCGTCGAGAGATCGCCGCCGGGTTGGGCCTGGGGCTGATCCTCGGCAGCATTGGCTTCTGTCGCATCATGCTCTGGGAGCGCGTCTTTCACACCTACGGCGCTCACTACCAGCTCGTGGCGATGACCGTGGGACTCAGCCTGGTGGGGGTGGTGCTTTGGGGCACCCTCAGCGGGTCGATGCTCCCGTTCTTGCTTAGACGGTTGGGATTCGATCCCGCCAGCGCGTCCGCGCCCTTCGTCGCGACCTTGGTCGACGTGAGCGGGCTCATCATCTACTTCACAGCCGCGAGCGTGATCATGAGGGGCACCCTGCTCTGACCCGGACGGCGAATCGAGAAGGCAACCTTCAAGTTGCAGGGTTTCTCGCTGGAAATCCCGCATTTTGCAGGGAATGGAACCTGGAGGGGGCGGATTTCATTGACTCGCCCTGGCATGACCGATGCTCGTCGCAGGGGCCGTGAATCAAGGCGCGCCTGCATCTCAAGAACCCGAGTTTTCACCTGACCCTCCCTTGGGCCGCGCGATGCCGCCCTCTCCGGGCGAGCCCCCGCACCAGGGCCGTGGGCCGACGCCGACTCGCTCCCTCAAGACCACCCTGTTCGGCAAGGCTCGGGATCTCCATGATTCCAGCATCTTCCACACGATCTCCCTGATCCCGTTCCTCGCCTGGGTGGGGCTCGGGGCGGACGGTCTGTCTTCGTCGGCCTACGGTCCCGAGGAAGCCTTCAAGACGCTTGGCGAGCACAAGTACCTGGCGGTCGGACTGGCGGCGCTGATGGCGCTGACCGTGCTCATCATCTCGGCGGCCTACAAGCGCATCATCGAAGCGTTCCCCCATGGCGGCGGCGGCTACGTCGTCGCGACCAAGCTCCTCGGGCGCCCAGCCGGAGTGGTCTCCGGTTGCGCGCTGCTGGTCGACTACGTGTTGACGATCACAGTCTCCGTGGCGGCCGCCGGCGACGTCATCTTCAGCTTCCTTCCGCTCGGCTGGGGGGGCGTGAAGTTGCCCGTCGAGGTCTTCTTCATCCTGGCGCTCACGACGCTGAACATCCGAGGCGTGCGGGAATCCGCCATCGCGCTGGCGCCCATCTTCCTGGTCTTCGTCGTCACCCACGCGGTCGTCATCGTGGGCGGTCTGGTGGCACGCGCTCCCGAGATCGCGGACACCGCGCGCAGTGTTTCGACCGGGTTTCACGCCGGGCTCAGCACGCTGGGGATGGGGGGGATGTTCCTGCTGTTCATCCACGCCTACTCCCTGGGCGGCGGCACGTACACTGGAATCGAGGCGGTCTCGAACGGCTTGCCGATCATGCGCGAGCCGAGGGTCAAGACCGCGCGCCGCACGATGATGTACATGGCCGTGTCGCTCGCGTTCACGGCGACGGGCCTGCTCGTCTGTTACCTGCTCTGGCACGTCGAGCCCGTCGCGGGCAAGACCATGAACGCCGTCCTGGTCGAGAAGATGACCGCGCACCTTCCGCTCGGAAAGGTCCTGGCGATCATCACGCTCTTCTCGGAAGGAATACTGCTGGTGGTGGCAGCTCAGGCCGGCTTCATCGACGGGCCCCGGGTCCTCGCCAACATGGCCGTGGACAGCTGGATGCCCCGCCGGTTCGCTGCCCTCTCGGAGCGGTTGACCACCGGCAACGGCATCGTGCTCATGGGGGTCTCGTCGCTGGCCGCCCTCATGTACACCGGCGGCGACGTCGGCAAGCTGGTGGTCATGTACAGCATCAACGTGTTCCTCACGTTCTCGCTGTCGATGTTCGGGATGGCGCGGATGAACATCCAGCGACGGCGCGAGATCGCCGGCTGGGCCTCGAAGCTGGGGCTTTTCATCGTCGGCTTCCTGTTGTGCGCGACCATCCTGGTCATCACGGTCCTCGAGAAGTTCAAGGAGGGCGGGTGGCTCACGCTGGTCGTGACGGGCGCGGTGGTCGGGCTTTGCTTTCTCATCCAGCGGCACTATCGCTTCGTCCGCCTCCGGCTGGCGCATCTATACAAGGACGTGCGCGACATCGACGCGGGGACGCTGGCCCCCATCGCCATCACGAATCCGAGGCTGCCGACCGCCGTGGTGCTGGTGCCGAGCTACGGTGGCGTCGGAATCCACACCGTCTTGAACGTGTTCCGGGCGTTTCCCAACCACTTCAAGAACCTGGTGTTCGTCTCGGTCGGCGTCATTGACTCGGGTGGGTTCAAGGGCGCCGACTGCGTCGACGAGCTGGAGTCCGAGACCCACGCGATGCTGCAGAAGTACTGTTCCCTGGCCACCAGCCTGGAGCTTCCGTCGGCACACCGGTTCTCGATCGGGACCGAGGCGGTCGCGGAGGCGGAGAAGCTGTGCGGGGCGTTGCTGAAGGAGTTTCCCCTCGCCACCTTCTTCGGGGGCAAGGTCGTGTTCACCCGGGAGCGCTGGTTCCAGCGCTTTTTGCACAACGAGAGCGCGATGGCCATCCAGAAGCGGCTGTACTGGCTCGGCGCCACGATGGTCATCCTGCCCGCCCGGGTGTCGGAGGCCGACGTGGTCGAGGGCGCGGCCGAGCTGGCGTAGCAGGTCTGCGGGTTGGCCCGGGACCTCAGGGTGACAGGGCGCTGGAGAAGGCAGGGCTCTCGTAGACGAATGGGGCTGTCTCGGCGTCGACACCGTCGGGATCGAAGCGCGACATGATCGCCGCCTCGAGGCCGATGAGCTCTGGCTTGAGGTAGAGGGCCGCGTCCGATACCAGGTCGAGCCGCGTGTTGCCCGGCGCCGCCAGCAGGATGAGGGGGACGCCCCGCCAACGCTCGTCGGCCTGCATCGAACGCACGAGGGCTCGCCCGTCGGGGATGTCGATGTCGACCACCACCAGCCCGGGTGGATCGTTCACCAGGACACGGATGGCCTCGGTCCCGAACACGGCGCAGCACAGGCCATAGCCACAGGCGATCGACAGCTCCATGAGAAGATCCCGCGCGATCGGGTCACGCGTCAGCGCCAGGATCGCCGTGAAGATCTCGTCGTCGCGGGTTCGCCGCCGCGGTCCGGCACGGTCCCTGGTCGACCTCGTCACGCGGTCAATCTGACCCGCACCCTGTTTCCGGCGTCTTTCGAAGCGGTTCCGGATTTGTAAATTCGCTCACGGTCATTTTCGTCCCAGGCGGGCGGCGCCTGGAGGACGTACCACGACTACTGAGTCGAGTTGCGCCGCGAGAAGTGGGGCTCGGTGGCGAGGCGGGCGAACGCCTCGGCGATTCCGATCGAACCCGCCTGCAACGCCGACACCTGGCTCGCGCCGATGCAAGCGTCGCTGCTGCCGAACGCATAGGTCGCGAGGTACGCCGCCATGCACTCGTGGATGACAGGTTGCTTGACGAGCGCGGACATCAACGACTCTTCATCCGTGAAGGTCATGGTGGAGCCATCCGCCGCCGGCGCCGTGTCGCTGGAATTGATGTCGTAGGTGCCCTCCTTGGCGCGGTAACGACCGCCCTCGTCGAAGTGCTCGAACGCGAAGCCGATGGGGTCGAAGAGCTTGTGGCAGGCGGCGCACGCCCCCGTCGCGCCCTGCGTCAGCTCGTGCACCATCTCGTAGCGATCGCGCGTCGTGTGCACGTTCGTCATCGCGGTCGTGGTGTCGAGCGGAGGGACGTTGGGCGGCGGCGTGAGCTTCGGTTTGCAGAAGAACTTTCGATACGGGATCAGCCCGCGCTTCGTGGGCGAGTCGTTCGTGGGCGAGGCGTGCGCGGCAAGAAAGGCGCCCTGCGCCATGATCCCGATTCCCAGCCCCGCGGGGCGGGTCACGGACGCGTAGTCCGTCGACGGCGTCGGGAACCCGCCCGAATACGCGTTGCCGGTGGCGTAGTACGCGGCGAGATTCTTCGACGGGTTCGTGGTGGTGGCCGTCAGCAGCTCCTTCATGCCGCCCGCCTTCTGGACGACGATGTCGTCGATGAACGCGTGCGTCTCCGCGACCATGTCATTGCTCACCTGGGCGAACGTCTTGATGTTGGGCTTGTCCAGCGACGAGACGTTCGCGAACTCGAAGTACTGCTCGAAGAAGTGCTGCAACATCAGCTTGCCGCGCTCGGTGGCGATCATGCTCTTCGCCATCGCGGTCAGGTCGCCCAGCTGGCCGGACGCCGCCAGGGAGAGCTGGGCATCGGTCGGGGTCGAGCCCGTGTACGTGTACGCCAGCTCGGTCACCGTCTCGTACGGGGTCAGGTTGCGGGTGCCGCTGCCCGTGTCGGCGCCGATCTCGCTGCGGTAGAGCGTGTTCGGCGACTGGATCAGCCCGATCGTCATCCATTTCAGCGCGGTCGCGAAGTCGGACTTCGTCTTGGAAGTGTCGAAGAAGGCCAGATAGCTGTCGTGCTCGGCGCTGGTCAGGGGGCGGCGAAACAGGCGCTGGCCGTACTTGGCGAGGAAGGTCTCCGCGCAGGCGTGGTCCGCGGCGCCGGTCGAACAGGGAAGCAGCGTCGCCAGGGCGGTCCCCGTCACGGCCGTCGCCACGGACTGCGCGGCGTCCAGGATCGCCCCGGCCTGCTGGGCGCCGAGCGTCGCCGACTGATCGTTGTCGAAGCCGAAGTCGGAGATGGTGTTGGCCGGCAACGACGCGGTCCACTGGGTCGCCACCTCGGGGAACACGTCGCCGAGCGTGTTCTGAAACTCGGCGCGGGTCAGCAGCCGCAGCGATGGGCTGCCGAGGGCCGCGCTGTTGCACGACAGCGTGATCACGGGAGTGCCGCCCGAGCCCGTCGTGCCGCCGGAGCCCGAGCCGCTGCCCCCTGTGCCCGGGCCGTTGCCTCCCGAGCCCGACGCCTTGCCGCCTGTGCCGGCGCCGTTGCCACCGCTGCCCGTGCCGTTGCCGCCACTGCCCTTGCCACCGCTGCCGCTCGCCGAGCCGGCGTCGCTCGCCGAGCACCCGCCGATCGCCAGCAGGGTGCCGAGCGCCACCGCCAGCCGCCTCATGCGAGCACCTCAGACAGCACGCCGGTCTGGCTGGGAAACGTCACGTTGCCGGCGCCCATCGCCTTCGCGATGGTCAGGTAAATGTCGCTCGCGGGCCGGTTGACGACGGGCGCGTTCTTGTCCGTGACGAGCGGATATTGCACGACCTGGCCGCTCTTGATGGCGCCCCCGCACTTCCCGATGGTGACGATGGGCAAGCTGTCCGGCGTCTGCGGATAGAGGACCTCGCTCACGCGATTGTGGTCGGCGCCGTCGCCGATCTCGCTCATCCAGTAGATCAGCGTGTTGTCGAGGACCTTGGTCCCGGGCGCCGCGGGATCGTCGGTGGTCGCGAGCACGCTGACGACGTACTTGACGAGCTGGGTGGTGAACCAGAGCTGCGCCTTCGCGAACGGCTCGCGCGCCGCCGCCATCAGGTTGTCGACGGTGATCGGCGAGTTGTACTGGGCGCCGGGCGCGGCCTGGTAGCCGCTGTGGGACAGCGTGCTGTGGTGGGCCCCGGGGACGCCGGCGAACGTGAAATCGAAGTCGCAGGTCGCGAACATCGGCATCAGGCCTATGATTGGGGCCGCGTTGCAGATCAGCGCCTGCGCCACCAGCTCGAGCTGCGCTTGCAAGATGAGCGGGAAGTTCGTGGCCTGGTAGAAGTAGTCGTTGTTGCCGCTCGAATCCGGCATGTTGCCGGCGCTCGCCTTGCGAACCATCTCGACGGTGGGGAGCGTGGGCTTCGACGAACAGCTCGACTGCGTGCTGGTCGACGAGTCAGATTGCAGGGATTGAATCGACATCAGGTGCGTCTGCAGCTTCGACTGCTCACGGCTCAAGTTGTTGAGCGTGCCCTGCAGGCCCTGGATCTCGGAGGCCGTGAAGGCGAGCAGGTCCTTGCGCAGCTGCACGTCCGCGCTCACGGGCGCGGCCGTCGTTCCGGTGAACAGGGAGTCGAACGCCTGGACGGGGCTCTTCTGGGGATCGATCGGCGTGCCGTTCCAGAACAGCATGCCGTTGCGGTCCATGCCCGACGGGATGTGCGAGCAGGCCCCGAGAATCAAGGGCTTCACCCCGACCGCCTTGCCGATGACCTGATCGAAGGACGACCGGGGCGTGGTGGTGTCCGTGACCAGCGAGCCCGACAGACAGTTCACGATTCCGTCGTGCGTCGCCGCGATCCCGGGGTAGTCGAAGCCCTGGTAGACGTTCACGTACGGCTTGTAGGGCTGCAGCGGCCCCAGGATGCTGATGTTCGTCTGATCGAGGGCGAAGTTGGTGAGGTCACTGCCGACGATCCGCGGCGCGTAGTGCTCGGGGGCCGTGCCGTGCGGCGTGTAGAACAGAAACAGCCGCTTCGGGGCGGAGGTCGTCGCCGCGGTCGCCATGCGGGACAGTCGCAGGGCAGCCGGCACGGACAGGCCCATCGCCAGGCCCGTCATGAACATTCGTCGGGTGAGCGCCTTCGCCGCGCGCTCGAGCTGCAGGTGTGGGGGCATGAGGGGGACTGCTCCTTCTACGGCTGACTGCTTCCTGCGGCTGACTGCTTCGGGCCACTCACCGCAAGGGGGTAACGGCTGGATCGGGTGGTACGTGAAGCCGGGGCGGGCTCACCGTCAATTGATTTCGGGAGATCTTGGCCTGGTACCTGGGGCTTGTCGAGCCACACTACCCCTGAATTCCTCGGGAATCAGGGCCAAAACAGCGGTTCGCGATGGTCGCGCCGGGACCTCCTCAAGCCACTTGAAGGGTCCTTCCCGTCTCGCTAATCTCCCGAGATGCTGCCCGATGGGCCTCTTCGCGAGGCGCTGACTTTCGACGATGTGCTGCTGGTCCCCGCGGAGAGCGACGTCATCCCCAAGGACACGGACGTCCGCGCACAGCTGACGCCCGCCATCCGGCTGGCCATCCCGATCGTCTCGTCGGCCATGGACACCGTCACGGAGGCGGCCACGGCCATCTGCATGGCGCGCGAGGGCGGCATCGGCATCGTCCACAAGAACCTCTCCATCGCGGATCAGGCGCTCGAGGTCCAGAAGGTCAAGAAGGCGGAGACGGGCGTCGTCCTCAACCCCGTGACCATCGGCGCCGACCAGAAGCTGGCGCAGGCGCTGGAGTTGATGCGCCGCCACGACATCTCCGGGTTGCCGGTCGTCTCCGCCGACGGACGCGCCGTGGGCATCATCACGAATCGCGATGTCCGCTTCGAACGGAACCTGGACCAGCCGGTCAGCACGATGATGACCCGCAAGCTCATCACGGTCCCCGAGGGGACCAGCCTCGAAGACTCGAAGGAGCTGTTGCACCGGAATCGCATCGAGAAGCTGCTGGTCGTCGACGGCGCCGGGAAGCTGCAAGGGCTCATCACCATCAAGGACATTCAGAAGGCGCAGCAGCACCCGACGGCCTCGAAAGACGACCTCGGGCGCCTGCGTTGCGGCGCCGCCGTCGGCACCGGCGCCGACCGCTCCGAGCGGGTGGGGGCGTTGCTCTCCGTGGGCTGCGACGTGATCGTCGTCGACACCGCGCACGGGCATTCGCGAGGCGTGCTGGAGGCCGTGGCCGACATTCGCAAGACGTTCCCCAAGGCGCAGATAATCGCGGGCAACGTCGCCACGGCCGACGGCGCCGTCGCGCTCGCCAAGGCGGGCGCCGACGCGGTCAAGGTGGGCATCGGTCCGGGATCCATCTGCACCACCCGGGTCGTCGCCGGCGTCGGCGTGCCCCAGGTGACCGCCATCAGCGACGCATCACGGGCCCTCGAGCGGATGGGCGTCACCGTGGTGGCCGACGGCGGCATCAAGTACTCGGGCGACGTGGCGAAGGCCATCGCCGCGGGCGCGAACACGGTCATGATCGGCAGCCTGTTCGCGGGCACCGACGAGGCGCCGGGCGAGGTCATCCTGTATCAGGGGCGAAGCTACAAGGTCTACCGGGGGATGGGCTCCATCGGCGCCATGCGCGCGGGTAGCCGCGACCGGTACTTCCAGACCGATGTCACCACGGACGCCAAGCTGGTCCCCGAGGGGATCGAGGGGCGCGTGCCCTACCGGGGCGCCCTGTCGCAGTCCCTGTACCAGCTGATCGGCGGCTTGAAGGCGGGCATGGGGTACTGCGGCTGCCATACCATCGACGAGCTGCGCACGCGGGCCCGGTTCGTGCGGGCGACGGCGATGGGGCTTCGCGAGTCGCACGTCCACGACGTGATCATCACCAAGGAAGCGCCGAACTATCGTGAGCAGTGAGCCGTGAAGCGCGACACCGTCCTCATCCTCGATTTCGGTGGGCAGTACACCCAGCTCATCGCGCGGCGCGTGCGCGAACAGAAGGTCTACTCCGAGATCCACCCGTTCAACGTCCCCGTCGCGCGGATTCGCGAGCTGGCGCCGAAGGGGATCATCCTGTCCGGTGGGCCGGCCTCCGCCTACGATGAGGGTGCCCCGCGCGTGGATCCCGCGCTCTACGAGCTCGGAATCCCCGTGCTCGGCATCTGCTACGGCGTTCAGCTGACGTCCTTGCTGCTCGGGGGGCGCGTCGTCGCCGCCGATCACAAGGAATACGGGCGCGCGAGCTTGCGCATCACGCATCCGGGCGAGCTGTTTCATGGCTTCCAGGTGGGCGAGGAGATCCCCGTGTGGATGAGCCACGGGGATCGCGTCGAGGCCCTGCCCGACGGGTTCGGCGTCGTCGCCGAGAGCGCGAACTGCCCGGCCGCCGCCGTGGCGGCCCCCGACAGGCGGTTCTGGGGCGTGCAATTTCATCCCGAGGTCGTGCACACGCCGCGCGGGGGCGAGATCCTCGCGAACTTCCTGTTCCGCATCTGCCGGTGCGAGCCGGGCTGGACGATGGCCAGCTTCGTCGACGACGCGATCGCCGCGACGGCGCGGCAGGTGGGGCCGGCCCGCCGGGCGGTGTGCGGGCTGTCGGGCGGGGTCGACTCGTCGGTCGCGGCGGCGCTCGTGCTGCGGGCCCTCGGCGATAGGCTCACCTGCATCTTCGTGGACACCGGGCTGCAGCGGACAGGGGAGGCGGCGCAGGTCGAGTCGCTGTTTCGCGACGCTTTTCACGCCGATCTGCGCGTGGTGGACGCGTCCGAGAAGTTTCTGGGCGCGCTGGCGGGGGTGACCGACCCCGAGCAGAAGCGCAAGATCATCGGCCGCGAGTTCATCGCCGTGTTCGAGGACGAGGCGAAGCGCGTCGGTGGCGCCGACTTCCTGGTGCAAGGGACGCTTTACCCCGACGTCATCGAATCGGTGTCGCTGAAGGGCCCATCGGCGACGATCAAGTCTCACCACAACGTGGGCGGGCTGCCCGAGCGGATGCGACTCGGGTTGGTCGAGCCGCTGCGCGAGCTGTTCAAGGACGAGGTGCGCCAGCTCGGCGCCGAGCTGGGGCTGCCCCACCACGTGCTGTGGCGCCAGCCGTTCCCCGGCCCTGGCCTGGCCGTGCGCATCCTGGGCGAGGTCACGCGAGAGCGCTGCGACGTCTTGCGCGCGGCGGACACCATCATCGAGCAAGAGATTCGCGCGGCCGGCCTGTACGAATCGATCTGGCAGTCCTTCGGCGTGCTCCTGCCCGTGCGCAGCGTGGGCGTCATGGGTGACGAGCGCACCTACGCGAACTGCCTGGCGCTGCGGGCGGTCCACTCGCGGGATGGCATGACGGCGGACTGGGTGCAGCTGCCCTACGATCTGTTGGCCACGATCTCGTCGCGGATCGTCAACGAAGTCCGGGGCATCAACCGCGTGGTCTACGACATCTCGTCGAAGCCTCCGGCCACCATCGAGTGGGAGTAGCTTCGATGTCGCGGTCCGGCTCGCTGCCGCGACGGTGGCCCGGGGGGGGCGGCGTGGTGGCGCTGGCGTTGGCGGCGTTCTTCTGTGGCGCCGCCGCGCGTGTCACCGGCGACCCGTTCGTTCAGGAGGCCAAGGGCGTCGTGGTTGACTGGCGCCAGGGCACGCTGACGGCGCGCGGGGTCGCGGCGGCCGACTGGCGCACGCCGTCGGCCGAGGTCGCGCGCCTCGGTGCCGAGCGGCGCGCCCGGAGCGAGGGCCGCAGCCGTCTCGGCGAGGCGCTGCGCGCGCTTCCCCTCGGGGGCGGCCGACACCTCGCCCCTGCCGAGATCGCCCGCGCCGTCGAGCGCGCCCGCGCCGATCGCGTCGACTACCAGTCGAACGGGGGCGTCGCCTTGCGGTTGCAGGTCGCCTTTGGCGATTGGGACGAGGCGGCCCCCGCGGCGCACGCCTCGCCGGACGCCGGTCCCCCCTCCGCCGAAGCGGAACCCTTACCCTTGCTGCTGGCGGAAGGAGCACTCGGCGCCGCGCCCGTGCTGCTGATCGGGCAGCAAGAGATCCCGCTCGGCCGCGTCAGCTACGCCCCGACCGGCGAGCTCGGGGCGGGCGTCCACCCCGTGGCCATTCACACCGACAAGAAGGGGCGCCTCGTCGCCGACGACGGATTGAAGGCGGAAGCGCTGACGCGTCGTCGCGTCGTGATCTACGTCCAAAAGCTCACGCGATGACTGGCGGCACTCGACGACGGGTCGCGAAGCGGGCTGGCGGGCGCGCGGGGAGGGCCAGCATCCTCGCTCGGGTGTCGGGGTTCGCGGTGCTCGCGGGGATGGCGGGGATGGCGGGAGGACGGCTGACCTTCGCCCAAGCACCGGTGTCGCCGCCGTCCGTCGCGCCGCCGGCCTCCACTTCGCCGTCCCCTGGCGCGGTGCCCGGCGCGCCTGCCCCGGCGCTGGCGTCGCCGCCGGTCGTCTTGCCGCCCGGCACGCACCTCGGCGCGGCGGACGTCGCGATTGTCGGGGGCAACGTGGCCAGCGCCAGAGAGCGCGCCCTGACAGAGTCCCTTCGCCAGGCAGTGGCCGACGCGATCGCCACCGTCGCCCCCGAGGCGCGCGCCGGCCAGCCAAAGACAGTGGTCCAGGTGCTGGCAAAGGCGCGCAGCTTCGTTCAGCGCTATCGGACCCGCGAGGAAGGGGAGACCGGCCGGGGGACGTACGCCATGAAGATCGAGGCGGACGTCGACGAGGCCGCGCTCCGCCGCGCGCTCGAGCGGGATCGCGACCGGGCTGCGTCCGCGGGCCAAGCGGTTGCGGCCGCGGCCGGCGCCTCGGTGGGCCCGCCCTCGTGTCTGCTGGTGGCGAACGGCCCGGCCGAGGCGGCGGAGGCTGTCTTTCGAGCCCTGCTGGGCGCGGGCATGAAGGTGGAGCGCGCGCGCGACGCCCTTCAGCCCGCGCAGGCCGCGGAGGCGGCGGCGCGGGCGGGGTTGGGTGCGGTCGTCCTCGTGAACGCGACGGCGATCTCGGAAGGGGCCTTGCGCGGGGTCGGCCTCGAGGCGGTGTCCTGCACCCTGGCCATGCGAACGGTCACGTCCGGCTCCGGCGTCGCCTTGGCGGAAGACACGCGGAGCGAACGGGCGTTCGCGGCGCGTGAAGAGGACGCGCGCCGCGATTGCTTCACGCGTGCCGCATCCCTGGCCACGCCCCAGGTGGTGCCGCAGTCGGGCGGGCGGCGCGGCGCCACGGAGCTGCGGACGATCGTGGCGGACGTGGCCGTGGTGGAGCCGGCGACCGTTCTGACGCTGCTGAAGCAGCTTCGCGCCAGCGGCAGCGTGTCGGCGGTCGACTTGCGGCGCGTGTTGCCGGGACGGATCGAGGTCGGGATCAGATCGCGGCTGACCGCGAACGCGCTCGCCACCGCGCTCGCGCGCGACGAGGCGGCGGGACCGCTGGTCCTTTCGGCGGTGGAGGTCTCGGGCGATCTCTTGCGGATGGCCGTCCGGGCGCGCGAGGCGGTCGCGCCCGTCGCGAGCCCTGGCCCCGCGACGCCCGCGGCACCGCCTTCGCGCGACGGCCCGGCTCCCGCCGCCCCCGGAAAGCCGATCACGCCATGATTCGACGGATTCTGCTCGTCGCCACTGCCATCGGTTTCGTCGCGTGCGCGACGATCGGGGCGCCGGCCAACTCGGTCCCCTTTCGCGTCGAGGTCAACGTCCCCGACGCGACCGTCTGGGTCGACGATCACCTCGTCGGCAGCGCGGTCGTCCTCTCGCGCACGGGAACCTTTCTGCGGCTCGGTTTTCATCGGATCGAGATCCGCCACCCCGACTACTACTCGTCCTTCAGCGAGGTTCAGCCAAGAGCGGGCGAGCCGGTCTTGATCCACGCCGACTTGCACGCATTGGTGCAGTAGCCGCAACGGATGAGGCGTCCCGCGCAGGTTTTGCGCGTTTGACGCCGCTCTGGGCGGACTTTCTCGATGGCCCGTTGGTTGCTTTGGGGACGGACGAGGCGTGGACGGTGGGGTCCACGATGATGCGTGCTCGTTCGAGCGATAGGAGTGGGCAGACGATGGGCTTGATGGTCGGAGCTCCGGCCGCGCGCGAGCGCGCGCCATGAAGATGCACGCGGCGTCATGGGTTCGGCGCTATGGCGTCGCCATCATCACGGTCTTCCTGGCCATCGGGTGCCGGCGTCTCATCGATTCATGGGTGGGGAATCAGTTTCCGTTCTCGTTGTTGCTCTTCGCGACGATCTTCACCGTCTGGTGGGGGGGCGTGGGCCCGGGCCTCGCGGCGGTGGTGGCCGGCGCCGTGGCGGCCGATTTCTTCCTGCTTCCGCCGCGCGGCAGCTTCCAGCTGTCGGGCCCCGATCAGGCGATCGGGCTGACGTTGTTCGTGTTCACCGGCGCCGGTATCGCGCTCCTCGGCGGGCGAATGCACGCGGCCCTGCGGGCCGCCAAATCCAGCGCGGACCTTCAACTCCAGATGGCCGCCTCCGAGCGCCGGCGCGTCGCGGAGGCCCTGGCGCTCAGCGAGGGGCGCTATCGATCGCTCTTCGACAATTTTCCGAACGCGGTGGCCCACGGGATGGTGCTGTTCGAGGAAGGCGCGCCCGCCGATCTCTGTCTGCTTGCCACCAACCTCTCCTTCACCAAGACCTTCGGGGCGAAGATCACCGGAAGGCCCGAGGTGAAGTCGGACTTCAAGTACACCCACAAGCCCATCTTCGACCTGTACGTCCGCGTGGCCACCACCCGCGTCCCGGAGCAGATGGAATGGCATGTCCGGGACTCATCCCGCTGGTTCGCGATCGCGGTCCACAGCCCCAACGCCGGTGAGTTCGTCGCCGCGATCACCGACATCAGCGAGGCCCGTCGGGCCACGGATGCGTTGCGCGCATCGGAAGAGCGCTTCCGCTCGCTGGTCGACGGCGTCGAAGGCTACGCGGTGTTGATGCTGGATCCGGTGGGTCAGATCCTCACCTGGAACCGCGGCGCCGAACGCATCAACGGGTATCAGGCCGACGAGATCGTGGGGAAGAACTACGCGTGTCTGTTCCAGAAGGAGGATCTGGAGCGGGGGGGCCCGTGGGAGGAGCTCGCGGCCGCGGCCGAGGAGGGCCGGGTCGACTTCGAGGGCTGGCGGGTCAGGAAGAACGGGTCCCGATTCTGGGCCCAGACCAGCCTCTCCGCGCTCCGCGACGGGGAGCAACGTGTCCGCGGGTTCGCCAAGATCACCCGCGACATCACGGAGAAGCGGAGAAACGACGCCTTGCTGCGCTCGGTCCTCGACCATACGTTGGACGGGATCATCAGCGTCGATGCGCACGGGAAGGTCTCGTTGTTCAACCGGTCGGCCGAGCGTCTGTTCGGGTATTCGGAGGGCGAGGTGGTCGGTCAGGACGTCGAGCGGTTGATACCGGAGCCGTATCGCGAGGAGTACGAGCGCGGCGCCCGCGGATATCTCGGGACGGGCCAGCCCAACCTCGCCGAGACCGGACGGGAAGTCGTCGGGCTGCACCACGGTGGGACGACCTTCCCCGTCACGCTCTCGGTGACCGAGTTCGAGTTCGATCAGCAGCGACACTTCGTGGGCATCGTGCGCGACCTCTCGGAGACGCGACGGCTCGAGGCCCAGCTGCACCAGTCGCAGAAGCTGGAGGCGGTCGGCCAGCTCGCGGGCGGCGTGGCGCACGACTTCAACAACCTGTTGAGCGTGATCAACGTGTACAGCGAATACCTGAAGCCCATGCTCGCCCCCGAGAACACCGAAGGGCTGAGCATGCTCGACGAGATTCACCGCGCCGGCGAGCGCGCCGCCGGGTTGACCCGCCAGTTGCTGGCGTTCAGCCGCCAGCAACTGCTGGAGCCGCGGGTGCTGGAGTTGAACACGGTCGTCACCGAGGCGGAGAAGATGTTGCGGCGCTTGATCGGTGAGGACATCCGCCTCATCGTGTCGCTCGATGCCGACCTCGCCGCCGTCAAGGTCGATCCGGGGCAGATCGAGCAAGTCATCATGAACCTGGCGGTGAACGCGCGCGACGCCATGCCCGAAGGGGGACGGCTGACCATGGAGACGGCCAACGTCGAGCTCGATCGAACCTACGCCGAGGCGCATCCCGGCGTGGAGCCGGGCTGGTACGTCAGGCTCGCGGTGAGCGACCAGGGCCACGGGATGTCACCGGACGTGAAGGCGCGAATCTTCGACCCCTTCTTCACGACGAAGGCCGTGGGCAAGGGCACCGGACTCGGCCTCGCGGTCGTTCACGGCATCGTCCGCCAGAGCGGCGGCAACATCGAGGTCTACAGCGAGGTGGGGGTGGGAACCACGTTCAAGCTCTATTTCCCGGCGGTCAAGCGACGCGCCGCCGGGCGCGCGAACGGCGTCACCCGGTCGATTCCTCGCGGGACGGAGACCATCCTCCTCGTCGAGGACGAAGAGGCCGTGCGAAAGGTGGCCGTGCGGTGTCTGACGAGGGCCGGCTATCAGGTCGTGCCAGCGAGCAGCGCGCGCGAGGCGCTGCGACTCGCGGAGACGCCCGGCGCCAAGGTCGACCTCCTGCTCACCGACGTGGTCATGCCCGAGATGAGCGGCCGCAAGCTAGCGGAGGCCCTGCGGGCGGAGAAGCCCGAGCTGAAGGTGCTCTTCTTCAGCGGCTACACCGACGACGCAATCGTTCGCCACGGTGTGCTCGAGGCCGGCGTGGAGTTTCTCCAGAAGCCGTTCACGCCTGGGGATCTGGCGACAAAGGTCCGCGAGGTGCTGGACAAGCGCCCCGCCCAGCAGGCGGGCGACAGCGACCCGGTCCCATCAAGCGCCACGAAATCTTAGATCGTCGCGGCGGGACCTCGGGATGAGCTGGCGATCATGGACGGCGCCTCAGCCCACGTTGGCGATGCGCATGCGACCGGTTCGGCTGACGGCGGTCGTGCGGGGAACCTCGCCTCGCTCGGCCTTCTGGCGCCGCTTGTCCTCGTACATCGCGGCGTCGGCGGCGTCGAGGAGCTTCTCGCAGCTCTCGGAGATCTCGGGCCAGCTCGACGTGCCGATGCTCAGGCTCACCGGAATCGGCCGGCCGGCGTTGGCGTCCGCGAGCTGCTGGCGCAGGCGCGAGATGACGGGCTGGCAATCGACCGCCGAGAGATCGGGGAGCAGTATCATGAACTCGTCGCCCCCGGTTCGGCATGGGACATCATGCGTGCGCAGGTGGCTCGTGAGGAACTCGCCGACCCACTTCAACAGCGCATCGCCGGCCTGATGCCCGTGCTCGTCGTTGATCTCCTTGAACCCGTTGATGTCCACGATCGCCACCGAGAATCGGCGGTCGGCCCCGGCGCGGCGGGACCGGCTGAACTCTTCCCGTAGCCGCTCCTCGAAGAATCGCCGGTTCCACAGGCCGGTCAGGGGATCTCGATAAGCCATGGAACGAAAGACCTGAAGCTTCGCGACCTCGCGCTTGAGCGTGGCGTTCTGCCGCGCCAGGCGAGCGATCTCGGCCTCGAGTCCCGTTGCGCCGGTCGCGCCCGTCGCTGAATCGGTCGCGGGCGATGGCTTTTTTCTTGGCATCAGGAGGTTCATGGGTTCCCTTCGGTGGGCTGCACCAGTCCTCAAGGCAAACGCCGTGCCGTCGGACGATGGGGCAGAACAGCAGTCGGAAATCCAAAAACGAGCACAATAATAGCCGTGAAATGGGCGTCATGACAGAAATGTGGCGCGCCGAGCGGCCTGGCGGCCCGTCAGGCGCGCCGGCGAGGTGTCGTCTACGTGACGCCAACGGGGTGGCGCTGCCGCCTGACTCTGCGCGGGCCGGGAGCGGGCCCGGAGGACGCGTGGGTAGGACCGTGTGCGACTCTCATCGCAGGGAGGCGCCCCACCGGGAAAGGATCCACGCGGTGGCTCGATCCCGCCTCGGGTAGACGGAGAACTCGTCGTTCACGGTACGGACGTCGGGCAGCAGCTGCCACATGAGGCCAATCGGGCCGCCGCTCTCGTCGAACAGGTTGCCGAGCCACGAGTCGTACCGGGTAGCGCGCTCGGCGTCGGGCTCGACCGTGCCGCATTCGCCGAGATACGCCACCTTCCCGTAGACGGCGGCGATGGCCTGGTGGCGGGAGATCCAGAGCCTGGTGTCGCGTTCGGACTCGAGACCGTAGCTCTTCGGATAATAGTGGTAACTGAGCATGTCCAGGTCGTCGATGGTGGCGAGCTTCGAGAAGCTGGTGCCCTCCACGCCGCGCACCGCGTAGTCGTTCGACAGCCCCAGATAAGCGACGGGATCGTCGTCGAAGCCTTCGCCACCGTCCGCGATGAGGTGCCGGGGAAACTCCTGCTTCAGAAAGGCCGCCAGCTCCCGCATGGTGTCCATGAAGTGGCTGGTGCCGCCGCAGCTCGAGCAGCGGAGCTCGTTGCCGATCTCCAAGGCCAGGATGGCGGGCTCGTCGCGGTAGGCGACGCCGGTGAACGTGTTCACGCGCGCGGCCAGGAGCACCACGTAGTCCTTCCACCAGCGGCGCAGCCGGGCATCGTGGAAGAAGTCGTCGTGGGTGTGGACGACGCCGTCCTCCGTCGACGCCCATGCCGCGTAGGCGGCGAGGCCCCCGTAGTCCGCCCAGTTGTTGACGAGCGGGACGATCACCCGGATGCCGCGTCGCTTCGCCTCCCAGATTGCCTGATCGAGCCCTCGTAGACCCGACTCCCGGAATTCGGACGGTCCGGAACGAATCGTCGAGCGGTCGGCGGAGTCGTTGAAGCCCCACACGCGGGCCACGGGCAGCGACAGGCAGACCAGGTCGTCCAGCACCTCGGTGACCGCCATGGACAGCTTGGCGTTCCCGTCCTGCTGGGCGTAGGTGAAGATCTGCTGAAGGTAGTACACGTTCGAGCCTGTGGCCCGATAGGGCGACAGCCATTCGGTCAGCAACGCCCCATCGTCCCGATGAATGAATCCAGCGATGGGAGGCAAGGGCGGGCAGCCGTTCGGGGGCGCCCAATCGGTGATGCTGACGGGATCGGGGTCGAGCGGGCGGGGGCGGCGGCGGCACCCACCGTCCGCCAGGCACGCCAATGCGGCGACGGCGACGACGACGGCCGGCTGGGCTCGTGAGCGACGAGGTTTCATTTCCTGACGGTTCGACCGGGCGGCGGTGGGGGCGGCGCGCCGGCGCCCCGGCGCCGCCCTATGAAGCGGGGCGAGACAGGTCAGTGGCGCGATCGGGACGAAAGAAGCAAGCCGTCCGAAACTGCTGCCCGAATGGAGTGACGAACAACGACTGATACTGGATGTCCGCCACGATGTCCTCGGAGAGCGGGCCGATGCGAACGGCAGGCTCGGCTTCGATGCGCGCACGAGCCGCGGCCACGGTGGGATGGAGCTCCAGCTCCTGGAACATGCGGACGTCGTCCGTCACCCTCGTGGGGCGGATCTCGACGAGCCCTAGCCGCCGCAAGTTGTCCAGGTAGGCGGGGGTGCGTTCGGGACGATCGCAGCCGGCTTGCTCGCCGAGCAGGCTGAAATGATGGAGCTCGACCCGGCTCGCGCCCCCATGGCGCAGGCGAGACACGAGCGAGAGCAACGGAAACGGGCCCGGCCCGCCGAGGACGCCGAGCAGTCGCATCTCGTCGTCGTCGAGCTGCCCCATCAGGTCGATGAACGCGGGGTGAACGTCGTCGGCCACGGCGCGATCCATGGTCGCGGTGAGCAGCGACAGGTACCCTTCGCGAATCCCTCCCGCGCTCCGGACGACGCCCGCCAGGGCCCTCAACGCCAGGGTGGCGTTCGGGGCCCGCCGCCGGGCGGGGGGGATGGCCGCCCCCCGCTGGCCGAGGGCCAGCAGCAGCTCGGGCAGCCCGCGAGCGGTCTGCGGAAGGGCGACGAGCGGCCCGAGGGCCACGCGCGCCAACGTGCGGATCCCCGCGCTCCGATCTCGGCTCGTGGCGCTCGGCGGCCCGGGGGAGACAATCAGCTCTCGAACGGCTCGGGTCAAAGCAAACATAGGCGCGCACTATATCCCGGTTTCGCTCGGTCCGTCGCGGCGGAGCGCACGCCACGCCGCCTTCCGAGACCCCTTGCGGCGGCGTGGCCGGGTCAGCGGCCGAGGAGAGCTGCGGTCGGAGCGCGCAGCCACGCGTCGATGGCGGCCACCGTGGTCGCGCCGTCGGTCACGCTCGCGAAGTCGTATCGGGCGGCGCGCGCGAGGGAGAGCGCGCGGGGCCGCTCGCGCGGGTCGGCCCACGCGGCACGCGCCAGCGCGAAGCGGGTTTCGCCGACCAGCTCGGCCGCCGTCGTCTTCTGGTCGCGCGCGGCGAGCGCGCGCTCGAGCGGGGCGATGGCCTCGCGGGGGCGACCTTCCCCGAGCAGGGCGATGCCCAGCCCCGTCTGGGCGGAGGCCATCCTGGCCGGCTCGGCCTCCTGCTTCGTCCAGATGGCGGTGGCCATCTCGAAGGCGGCGCGGGCCTCCACCCAGCGGTGAAGCGTGTCGAGCACCTCACCCTCGTTCGCGAGCACCATCGCCACCCAGGGATGATCGGGACCGACGACGCCCCACAGGATCTCCTCCGCGCTGCGCAGGACGTCGAGCGCCTGTCGGTCCTTCCCCGCGTAGTGCAGGGTGAGGCCCTCGGCGTTCAGGATGGTGGCGACGTAAGGGTGCTGCGCCCCGCGAAACTTCACGGTGCCAAGGCGCGCTCGTTCGAGCGCGGCCATCGAGGCGGCCTCGTCGTGCTCGTGCTGGGAGATCACCCCGGCTGCCTGGTCGAGCGCGATCTCGAGGAACGGCGTCCCGCCCATGCGCGTGACGATCGCCTCCCCGATGGCGTGCCACTGGCGCGCGGACGCGAGCTGGCGCTCTCGGTCCGCCAGCGTCGAGGCCAGCAGCGCGGCGCTCTCCGCGGCGACTTGATCGTGGCCGGAGGACAGCGCGAGCGTGAAGGCCTCCTGGTAGCGGCGGACCAGGGTCTCGCCCCGACCGCCGCAGGTGTCCTCGACCTTTCCGCTCGCGAGCAGCGTCTCGGCGAGCAGCGGCGGATATTTCACGCCGCGGGCGCCGTCGAGCGCCTGCTTCTCGATGGCGCGGGTGGCCTCGCAGCGCGCCGACAGCGTCGACGCGAAGAGCCGCGCCTTCAGGACCTGCAGCTCCTCGACGCGGGCGCGCGTCGCCGTGTCTGGCGGGGGGCGAACGATGTTGCGCAGGAGGCGGACGTCGGAGCAACGCGCGACGAGGCCGAGCGAGCTGACGCCCGCGACGGCGTTCTGAACCGCCTTGGCGTTCGCGGTCCCGAGCTCGTCGGTGAGCGCGCGCAGCTCGATCAGCCTGTCGTTGAGACAGCCCATGCGCATGTCGAGGACGTCGCTCGACTGTTCGCGGCGAAGATGCGTCGCCTCGCAGGCGTCCCGGTAGGCGCCGAGCCAGCCCGCGGCGTACTCGTCGAGGTATCGCGCGACGGCCGCGAAGGCCTGCGTCGCGAAGGCCTCGCCGGTGGCCTGGAACGCGCGCCTGATCGCGGCGCGGCGACGGGAGGGCGCGCCGGGTGGGCCCCATGCGGTGCCGAGGCGCGCGGCGCCGCCGTCACAGAGGGGAGGCGGTCCTTCGGGGGTGCGGCGGCGAGCGACGGCGACGAGCGCGGCGAGAGCGGCCAGCGCGACGGTGGCGACGACGATGCGGCGCGGGCGAATGGTGGGGTCCGTCTGCAGCGCGGCGAGGAGCGCCGGCATCGATGGAAACCGGGCGTCCGGGTTCGTCGCGAGCCCGCGCAGCAAGGCCCTGCGCTGCCACGCCGGCACGCTGGACCTCGCGAGCAGGGGGCGGCTCATGTTCCCCGTCGTCACGCTGGTCATGAGCGCGAGGACCGTGTCGCCGTCGAACGGGCGCGCACCGGTGATGGCCTCGTGGAGCGCCACGCAGAAGCTGAACTGATCCGTGCGGGCGTCGGTCGGTTCGCCGGCGAACTGCTCCGGGGCCATGTACGCGGGCGTGCCCAGGAGGGCGCCAGTTTGCGTGAGCTTCACCGACAGATAGCGGCTCGACAACGTGCCCGAGCGGTCGGCTCGATCGGACCAGGCCGGCGCGGCCACGTCACGAGGTTGATACCGGGCGGGCTCCCCGGCGTCGCCGGGCGGTCGAGGGGTCGCTGCAGCGGTGGGCGCGTCCTCCGGGGTGGCGGGGTCGTCTTCGGCGTCGGAGACCTGTCGGGCGAGTCCGAAATCCATGACCCGCACCTGGCCGTCCTTCGTGACCATCACGTTGTCGGGCTTGAAGTCGCGATGGACGAGGCCGGCGGCGTGCGCCGCGGCCAGGCCCCGACCCGCGGCCAGGTAGACGTCGAGTATGTCGCGGCGCGTGCGCGGCGCCGCCTCCAGCCAGGCGCCCACTGTCCAGCCCTCGACGAACTCCATGGCGATGAACACGTCGTCGCCGAACGTGCCGACGTCGAAGACGACGACCACGTTCGGGTGCTGGAGCTTCGCGATCGCCTGCGCTTCGCGGAGCAGCCGCGCCCGCTGATCTTCCGCTGCGCCGCGGGCTCGCAAGAGCTTGATGGCCACCTTGCGATCCAGGTCCGGATCGTAGGCGGCGTACACGTCTCCCATCGCGCCATGCCCGACCAGACCCAGGACGACGAATCGATCTATGGTTTGGCCCCGCTCGAGGGTCGTCGCCCTGGCGGGTTCTGGTGATTCCGTGCTGGGGATGTGCGCCATGTGGCGGTGAGGCGGCGCCCGGCGCGACACCTCGCAAGGTCGTATCGGACCTTCGTGGCGATGGTTTGAGCGCGGCAGTGGCGTGTAGCCGGCCGACCCACATCGAGGGCCAGCAGCGCGCAGCGCCGCGAAACGATCGATTTCTTGGGGCTCGAGGCGTTCGACCCTACGATGGTCGTTCGTGGTTCGGAACCGGATTGACCTGACGATGACGCGGCTGCTGGCCGATGTATCGGCGGGGATCCGCGTGCTGCGGAGCCGCGACGGGCTGGCCCTGACGGAGACTCAGATTCGCGAGCGGGCGCATAACATCGTGATGGGACTGCTCATGAACTACCGGCTCGAGGCGATCGACGAGGATGACGGCGGGGTGCTCGACGCCGAGCCGCCCGCGCTCGATTTCGAGGGCGACGCGCCCGTCACGGGGCAAGGGTAGCTGTCGCCCCGCCTGCCGGGATGGCGTTCAGGTAGCCGCGCAGATCCTCCTGATAGACGGGCAGGGTCAGCACCTCGGGCACGTCGTCGTGGTCCGCGCCGTCCACGAGCACCAGGGCGGGCGTCAGGGCTGGAAAGGCGGCCTTGTGCGCGGCGACGAGCTCCTGCGAGTACCGGGTGAGGACGTACCTGTCGGCGGTGCCGTGAAACGCGAGGTAAGTAGACCTCACCGAGCGAATCTTGGTGAGGTTGTCCCACGACGAGCGCGCGACGAACGAGCGCGGCAGGTCGACGTAGGCGCCGTCATCGACGAGCGCCGCGACCGACGTGAAGGCGGACTCCGTGACCAGCGCGGCGGGCGGCGTCGGGGGCAGCGCGGTGCTCAACGCGTAGGCGAGCTCGGTCGCGAACGCCGCGCCGAGCGAGCGCCCGTAGATCACCGCGTGCCCGGCGTCGACGGTGGTGGCTGGTTGCGCGGCGGCTGGATTCTGCGGAGCGCCGCCCGTCGCCGCGTCCCAGATCGCCCTCACGTCGAGGTCGATGCCCGGCTCGTCCGGCGAGCCGGTGGAGAGGCCGTAGCCGCGCACGTCGACCGCGAGGATGTTGCAGCCGAGCGGGTAGAGGTATTCGAGGCGGGGCCACGTCGTTCCGACGTTGTTGCTCTGGCCATGAAAGTAGATCAGCGTGACATCGGGACGCGCGCCCGACGAAGGGATGAAGTAACCCTGCAGTGTTTGTCCATCGCGCGTCGGGATGCGCAGGTCCTGCCAGGTCGCCGGGATGACGGCGGTGGAGAGCTGGTAGCCGCCGACGGGCGCCGCCAGCGGGTCGTACAAGAAACCGTCGAGCTTGGGCGGCGCGCACCCGAGGGCGAGGAGGGCGCAGGCGATCGCGCCGAGCACACGGACCCTGACCTGCGATCGAGTCGTCATGGTGTCCCGTCCAGATAACCACGAAACCCGAGCAGCACCGACAGGTAGCCGCGTGAGCCGGGCGACACCCAGTCCGGGGCGAGCGGGGCTACGTCGTAGTAGGGCGCGAGCCACTTGCACTCGAGGGCGATCCCGAAGCGGTCAGTCGCCTTCCATTCGCCGCCCACGAGGGGACCGGCGAGGACGCGCGTCGCGTGCACGGGGTGGCCCACGACGACGCCGAGGTCTCCGCCGCCGTAGAGCAGGTGCCCGTTGCCCACCCGCCAGGCGGCGACCGCCGTGGTCTGCGGCGCGAAGCGGGTGTCGGTCAGGTTGGTCAGCAGGTGAAATGATTCGGCTATGGTGATGGCCGGGACCGCTCGAGTCGACGACGACCACAGCAGCGGGTGGTAGGCGACCCCGGTGGCGACGTGGGCCACGCCGAGGACCGCGGCGGTCACGTCGACGTCACCGCTGACATCGACCTGGTCGGTGACCCCGAACCCGCCGCCTGCCATCAGGATCGGCGTCGGGAAGGTCGAGCCCGATGTCTTCAACAACGGCCCGCCGAGCGACACGTGCACGTCCGCGTTGCCCGCGCCGAGCGGCCGGACGGACGTGGTCGCCCCACAGCCGAGCGACAGCATCGAGGCGAGGATCGCGCCCCGCGCGAGCGCCGCCACCCGCCGCGCGCCTACCGGCTGTCGCCTCACGCGCCGAGGGCTCCCTCGGCTATGGCGACCAGCTTGTCGGTCAGGGCGTCCAGCTTGGCGTCCACGATGCGGCGAGCGGGGTCAGCGTCGTGGTAGGCCATTATCTCGGCCGCGCCGCGCGAGAAGGGGATGTCGGCGCGGAACCCGGGGACCAGGCGCTTGATCTTGCTGTTGTCGAAGATCATGCTGTGGGTCTTGTCGCCGAGCAAGCTCGCGCCCCACTCGGGATCGTGCGCGGCGATGACGGCCGACGGCAAGTGCACGATGTCGGCGCGCGCGCCCGCGGCTGCCGCCAGCAGCTCGTGGATCTGATTCCAGCTCAGCCACTCGTCGGAGGTGATGTGAATCGACTCACCGATCGCGCGCGAGTGGCCGAGCAGTCCCACCAGGCCCGTCGCGAAATCCTCGTGGTGGGTCAGCGTCCACAGCGACGTCCCATCACCGTGAACGAGGATCTTCTTCCCGCGGCGCATGCGATCGATGACGGTGTAGCCGCCGTGGCACGGGAACAGCGTCCGGTCGTAGGTGTGCGACGGCCGCACGATGGTGAACGGAAACTTCTCCTCGCGATAGGCGCGGAGCAGGCGCTCCTCGCACGCGATCTTGTCGCGGGAGTATTGCCAGAAGGGGTTATCGAGCGGCGTCGACTCGGTGACCGGCAGGCCGGACGGGGGCGTCTGATAGGCGGAGGCCGAGCTGATGAAAACGAACTGGTGGGTGCGGCCGCGGAACAACGCCAGGTCGGCCTCGATGTGCGCGGGCGTGAACGCGATCCAGTCGACCACGGCGTCGAAGCGGTGCTCGCCCAGCGCCCGCCGAGCCGACGCCGGATCGCGGATGTCCCCCGACAGGACCTGAATCTCGGGCGGGACGGGCCGCGAGGTCCTCCCACGCCGCAGATGGAAGAGCTCGATCCCGCGCGCCACCGCGAGCCGCGAACAAGCGGAGCTGATGATCCCGGTGCCACCGATGAACAGGACTTTCATGTGCACGACCCCTCGGGGGCGAGACAATACCGCGAACCAGGCGGGTCGCCGAAACGCCGTTCCGGGCCGGGGCGCGGGCCCCTCGTCCCTGCGCGTCCCGGCACTTACGAATGGCAGGGGGCCGCTTGATCCGACCATGAACTAGGCTATATTCATGGCCATGTCGAAGGCCGTAAACGTGGCCGATCTCAAGAACCACCTGAGCGAGCACCTCGATGCCGTCGAGAACGGGGAAGAGATCGTGATCTGCCGCCGCAACGTACCTTTCGCGCGAATCACCGCGATGCCGTTGCGGCGCAATCGCACGAGCTTGGCGTTTGACCGCGGAAAGATCAGGATTCGGGGGGAAATTACTGGACCCGCTGTGCCGGAGAGCGAGTGGAACGCCCTTCGCGACGATCACGATCCCCTGAAGTGATCGCGTCGCCGCCTTGAGGGTTCTGCTCGACACCTGCACGGTGATCTTCACGGCGCAGGATCCCGCCCGTCTCTCGAAGACCGCGCGCGACCTGCTGGTCGACCCGAGCAGCGTCGTGTTCGCGTCGGTCGTCACCGCGGGTGAGATCGCATGCCTGACCGAACGGAAGCGGATCGTCCTGCCCAAGCACTGGAGGACCTGGTTCAGGGACTGCGTGGAGCGCAACGGATGGAATCTCCTGCCTCTGACGATCGAGATCATGGAAGAGGCCTATTCGCTGCCGGATCCGATTCACCGAGATCCCGTGGATCGGATCTTGATCGCGACGAGCCGATTGGAGGACATGACCATCCTGACGACGGACCGTCTGATCCTCGGTTACCCACACGTCAAATCCCGCGCCTAGCGCGTACCACACGTTCGTCCGCTTCGCGCTCCGCTACATCGCGACCGTCGCGGGCACCGGCACCGGCGGCGCGACACCGGGCCCGAGACTCGACGCCTCGCGAGCTCGAACTGTCTTGTCGAGCTACAGATTGACGAAGTCGAAGACGGGCGGATTGATCCCGCACTCGCCCCCACCGGCCACGACCTTGCCGTTGGCGTTGACGACGAACTTCGCCCGGCTGGTCGATGAGATGACCAATGGCGAGCCGAGGTGGATGCCATTTCCGTCCCCGGGGGTCACCGGGTGCACGAAGGCTCTGTCTCCCTGGCTCGCGGCGCCGTCGGTGGTGAGATACATGTACACCGTGGTGTCCACGGACCCGCCGTTGCTCCCGTCTCCAGCGCAGGCAATGGGCACATTGTCCAGGTCGGTCGCGGAGTCGCTCGCATTGCACACGCCGCCCGTGTATTCCGTTCCTGCCACGCAGGAGGTTGCGGTCGTCAGGGGCGTGTGTTTGATGATGGACGACATCTTGATGATGACGCAATTGTAGGTTCCGTCTGCCAGGTCGCCGTCTCCCAGTGTCGGGTTGGTCAAGAAGTCCACGAAACCGCCGGCGTCGTTCTGGAAGATCTGCGTCGGATTCGTGCACTGGGCGCTGAGTGACGCATATACGGCATAGACGTTGACCCTGAGAGAGCTGGGGTCGCCCCCGGGGGAGCCGGAGTCTCCGCCGGCGAGCGCCGGTCCGGAAACCATTCCGAGGGAAAGGCAGAGCAAAGTGAGCTTTTTCATTGTCTATGTTCCTCTCGAGGAAGGATGCCTATGACCCGGATCCGACGATTGTGACCTTGTGGGATGTGGCGCTCGGACCGCCGCCCGCGCCGCCGCCGCCGCCGGTGCTGCCGCCGCCGGCGCCGCTGCCGCCGACACTGCCGACGGTGCCGCCGCTGCCATTGCCGCCGTTGTTGACCGCGGTGCTGCTGCCGCAGCCCTGCGTGGCGGCGACTGCCAGCAGGCCGAGCAGCGGAATCAAGAGGCGCGTCTTCGACATGATCATCGGAGTCCTTTCAATCGGATTGTTGACGAGGCACTCGACCGCTGGAATCGGGCCAACGACAACCATCGACCTGAGCCCGGCGCGGCGATCAGCCCGTGCCCCCTGAGGAGGCCCTAAACATTCGGATGATCTCGGCGAACCTTGAACCAGAAACATCACTCAACGTGAGACCGGTAGGGCCGACTCAGAAGCGCCGCATCTGCACGAAGGCGCTGTCACCTCAGGGCCGGGATCGAATAGGTGGCACCATCGGCATGCACGGTCGGCCGTTGAACCAGCCCAACGTCGTCCCCCACGTGTGATATCCGTAGCGGAATGACGGATTCCGGGCCGGGTGGGCCGTTGATCAGTGTCGTGACCATCGTGAAGAACGACAGGCCGGGGTTGATCGCCACGCTCGACAGCGTGCGGGCGCAGCGGTTCACCGACTTCGAGCACGTGGTCGTCGACGGCGCCTCTACGGATGGCGGCGCCGACGTCGTGCGCGCTCGGGCGGCGGCGGGCGAGCTCGCCTGCTTCGTCAGCGAGCAGGACGCCGGCATCTCGGACGCGTTCAACAAGGGCCTCGGCCTGGCGCGTGGTCAATGGCTCAACTTCCTCAACGCGGGCGACGCCCTCCTCGACCCGGGCGTCCTCGAACGCGTGGCCGCCCGGATGCCGGGCGCCGACATCGTCACCGGCTACAGCGTGACGGCGGGCGTGCGCTCGCCGCCCTATCCGGTCGGCAACCAGGAGCGGCTCCCGCGGCGCGCGTGGATCTCGCACCAGGCGTCGTTCATTCACCGGCGAGTCTTCGAGGAGTGTGGCGGCTTCGATCCGCGATTTCGCGTCCGCATGGACTACGAGTTCTGGCTGCGCGCGCTCCCCCGCTTTTCGTACGTCTTCATGGACGAGCCGCTGGTGGACTTCGCCCCGAGCGGCGCCAGCACCCGCCTGCGGCGCGAGTTCTTCGACGAGGAGTTCGCCGCGAACCGCATGCACCTCCGCTTCGCCTTCATCGCCAACCTTCGGGTCCGCGCTCGCGAGCGCTTCCACCAGGCCTTGCGAAGCCGTGGACTGTTCGACGGATACCGCGCGCTTCGGCTCCGGCCGTGACCTCGGGCTGGCGGTGGCCTGTTGCGGAGACACGGCGGTGGGAAACCCATCGACCTTCACCCTCGCCGATGGCGGCATGGCTGACTCTGCGCTTCCGCCGCCGGCCCGACCCTGGGCCCGTGGACCCTGGCGTTCTTCATGCCGATCCTCGAGAAGACCGAGGCGAACCGCGGCGCCAGTCTCTCTGGCGAGGAGATCACGCGGCTCATGCGGCTGTGGATCGGTTGGGGGCTGGTGCGAACGATCGTCGTCATCGCAGGCTGGCTCGCGGCCCTGCGGGCGCTCACCCTCGCGTCGCGCTGGTACATAGCTGCTGACCTCAGTCGGTCCCACTTGCCGCGAGCGCGACGGTTGGGCAAGCTCCGGCGGATGAAGACGACGCTCGCTCGGCTGGTTGTTCTCCTCGGTCTTTCGCTGGTCGCCGCATCGGCGCGCGCGCAGATGGGAGACCCCACGAAGGTCACGCTCAAGACGACGCCGGTCGCCGGGAGCATCTCGATGATCGAGGGGGCCAACGGGTTCGCGGGCGGCAACGTGGCCGCGTCGGTCGGCGACGACGGCGTGGTCGTCATCGACGATGAGCTGCAGCCCCTGACACCCAAGCTGAAGGCAGCGCTCGCCGCGCTGTCGAAGAAGCCGGTGCGGTTCGTGATCAACACCCACTGGCACATGGACCACACCGGCGGCAACCCGGCGATGGCCGCCGCTGGCGCGGTGATCGTCGCCCAGGAGAACGTCCGCAAGCGCTTGAGCGTCGACAACGTCATGCACATGGCGGGGCACGAGATGACCATCAAGGCGCTACCGCCTGCCGCGCTCCCCGTCGTGACCTTCGCCGACGATGTCACGCTGCACGTCAATGGCGACGACGTTCACGTCATCCACGTCGCGCCCGCCCACACCGACGGCGACTCCATCGTTCACTTCAAGCTGGCCAATGTGATCCACGCGGGCGATACCGTGACGGCCAGTTACCCGATCGTGGACATCGACAGCGGCGGTCAGTTCGAGGGATTCATCGCCGCCGGCGATCGCATCCTGGCGCTCGCCGACGACAACACCAAGATCATCCCCGGCCATGGTCCGCTGATGACGAAGGCCGATCTGGTCGTCTACCGCCAGATGCTCATCGACGTGCGCGACCGCATCGGCAAGCTGATGGCCGCCAAGAAGACCGTCGACGAGATCAAGGCCACCAAACCGCTCGCCGATCTCGACGCCAGGTGGGGGCAAGGTTTCGTCAACGCCGACCGCCTGATCGAGAGCGTCGTCAAGACCCACCCCCCGGCCCCCGAAAAGGGGCACGCCAAGGCCAAGAAATAGTCGGCGCTTTCGGAGAACTTTTCTGCGGCTCGTGCGTCTGGTGACTCATGAGCCAACGCGATTGTGCGCCGCGTGATGCGATTGACGAGATCGACATCAGCACGCCGTGTACGGTCTCCTGGGACCAGATGCGGCCGAGGGGCGGGGACGGTCGAGTGCGGTATTGCGGACAGTGTCGGCAAAACGTCTACAACGTCGAGGCGATGAGCCGCGCGGAGGCGCATCGCCTCATAGCGGCGCGCGAGGGGCGCGTCTGCGTGCGCATCTTGCGCCGCCCTGACGGCACGGTGGTGACGGCCGACTGCTGGGCGCGGCTTCGCGCGGCCCGTCGCCGCGGGGTGCTGCCGTTTCTCGGGATGATGGTGCTCGTCGGGCTCGTGGAGCTCGTCGCGATAGGCGCCGGCCTCAGCCGGCTCGGGCGTCTCCTGGCCGGGGGGCCGCCGCCTACCCCGTGGGGGCCCCAGGTCAGGCGGCCGGACGTCTTGCCATCGGACATCGCGACGCCGCCTTTCATGGGCTTCATGGGCGGGCTACCGCCTCCGGAGCCGAAGGTCCAAGAGCTGGGCGGGCTCGTGCCGCGGCAGCATTTGATGGGAAGGATGCGACGCAAATAGCGCCGCCCGCTTCCGTCACGGCTGGCGTTTGAAGGCTTCGGAGGCGGGGAGTTCGAGCTGGTTGCGCGGCAACCCCGACCACCAGCAGAGCTCGACCCCTGCGAGCCCGATGAAGGCCGACGTGGTCGTCCCGGGCGCAAGGCGCGCCTCGAGCCGCGGCGTCACGGCCCAGCCTCCCGTCAGGCGATGGGTGAAGAACCAGCTGTAGCCGAGGCCCAGGAAGTACCCTGACCCGGCCGTGCCGCGCAGCGACGGGTTCTTGCCGGCGTCGGCCCTGATGCTGATGGTGTCGATGCCCGCGCCGCCGTGAATGGAGAAGTTGCGGATGAGCTCCCACTGCCCTTCCAGCTCCATCCCGAACGTGCTGGCGGACTGGCCGTCGCCCTTGGCGGTCCCGAAATGAAACCGCAGGCCGAGGCCGAAGCGCCGGGTGACGAGCTGCCCGAAGCGCAGCGCCAGGTCCGTGCCCTGCCACACGCCGAACGAGTAGCCGTCCTCCCACACCTTCACGGGCGCCTCGTTCACGCCGACGCCGATGTAGTAGCCCTGGTGGGCGCGTGGCTCCTCGATGGATTGCGCGCAGGCTCGACGCTCGGGGCCCCCGCCCGCCAGCGTCGCGAATAGCACCGCGGCCGCGGCGGCCGCGCGCAGATTCCCGGCAGCCTCGTGGCGGCGCGCGTGCCTCACAGCTCCCCCCGGATGCCCAGGATGGGCAGGATCGGCAGCCCTTGCTGCGGGTTCGACTTCCGGAAGTTGAAGTTGTAGTCGAAGTCCTCCGTGTTCGGGCGGTTGTAGAGGTTCTGCACGTCGAGGTAGACGCCGAGGATCCAGCGCTGGTAGATCCAGCGCTTGTCGACGCGAAGGTCGAGCTGGTGGAAGAGGGGCAAGCGCGCGCTGTTCACCGCGCCGTAGGTCGGGTAGTAGCGATCATTGCTGGCGCCATACACCGCGCCGGTGACGGGCGTGATGGGGTTCCCGCTGACGAGCCGGAAGCGGCCGCCCACCTGCCAGTTGCGCGGGAGCTGGTAGCTGCCGAGGACGGTCAGGATGTGCGTCTGGTCGAAGTCGAACAGGCGCCAGGCCGTCGCGCCCGAGTCGCGCCGGGTCGCGCGCGATAGCGTGTACGCTAGCCACCCGCTGAAGTTGTTCGTGAAGTCGTGGCGGGCCACCAGCTCGAGGCCGATGGCGCGTCCGCGGCCGCCGTTGTCATAAAGCAAGGCGTGCGGCAGGCCGTTTGCGTCGGTCACCGTCCGGTCGGTCCTGCTGACCAGGTTGTAGATGTCCTTGTAGAACGCGGTCGCGTCCAGGGTCACGTAGGGACGCGGCTTGTACTCGATTCCCGCCGAGTAGTGCAGCGCCTTCTCTGACTTCAGCCCCGGGTTCCCGAACGACGGATCGACCTGATCGGGCGTGGGATCCTGAGCGAACAGGCCCACGCCCCCCTTGAGCGTCGTCTGCTCGGTGACGGACCAGCGCCCGGTGATGCGCGGCTCGACGACCGATTCCTTCGACAGGCCGAGATAGTCGAAGCGGAGGCCGGGCAGGATCAGCAGCTTCGGGATCGGCTTCACCTCGGCCTCGAGGTAGGCGGCGGGCGAGAAGGTGAGCACGCCCTTGCGATCGGTGGTTCGCGTGTTCGCCAGATCCGGGGGCCCGGGGGGCGTGCCCTCCTGGGGCGGGAGCGGCGCCCGCACGAACACACTGGTCTCGTTGAACAGCAGGTCCACGCCACTCACCAGCGTCAGGCGCTCGCCCAGCTTCCAGCGCAGCGTGTCCCGCACCTGGCTGACGTACGTGTTCAGGTCGAACTCGAGCTGGCCGAAGCTGGCGTTCACCCAGTTTCGCCCCTGCGAGATCTTGAACGAGTTCTCGACGGTGTCGTTGGGGATGAAGTTGTAGGTGATGAGCGAGCGATAGAAGGTCGTCGAGAACGAGAGGCTGTTGTTGGTGATCTGCGCGGTCAGCGCGCCAGGGTTCTTGAACAGCAGCTCGAGCCGGTCGTCGGAGCCGAAGAACAGCACGCGAATGTCGTGCGCGGGCGCCGGCCGGTAGTTGCCGAGGAGCTGGTAGTCGTAGTAGCGCGGCGCCGTGATCAGGTTGATGGGCGCGTCGCTCGGGACCGCGGCGTTCAGCAGGAAGTCGATGTAGCTGCGCCGGGCGGCGATGGCGAAGCCCCCCTTGTCGCCGAGCGGCGCCTCCAGGTACAGACCCGAGTCGAACAGGTTGACGTCGACGTAGCCGCCGACCTTCTTGGGTTGCAGCTTCTTGATGCGCACGTCGACGACGCCGCCCGTCGCGCGCCCGTACGAGGGCGAGAAGTTGCCCGGGTAGAACTCGAGCGAGTCGATGACGCCGACGGGCAACACCGTCCGCAGGGCGCCGAAGTGATAGATGAGCGGGATCTCGGCGCCCTCGACGAAGATCTTCGAGTCCTGCGGCGCCGAGCCGCGGATGATGAGGAGACCGGTCAGCGGCGGCGGGCGCGCCACGCCGGCGAAGTTCTGCACCACCGCCAGGGGATCGCCGAAGGTGCCCGGGACCTTGTCCAGTTCCTGGGCCGAGATGACCGTGCGGCTGACCTCCTTGCGCGGGCGCGTGGCCGTGATGGTCACGTCGTAGGGGTTATACGAGCCGCGCTCGATGAAATAGACCACGTCGACGCGCTCGCGGACCTTGATCGTCTCCGTCGTACGGTAAGGATAGAAACCGGGCGCTTCGATGAGCACCTTCCACTCCCCCGGGGTCAAATCGAAGAACGTGAACGCCCCCGTCGAGTCGGTGGTCGCCTCGAAGCCGAGCGGCTTCTCGCCGTCGTCGCGGAAGACGGTCACGAGCAGGCCCGGCAGCGGCAGGCGGGTGCCTCGCTCGCGAAGGATTCCGGCGAAGTTGGCGATTGACGCCGCGGCTGGCGTGGCCGCGGGCGCGGCCGGTGGTGGCGCGACCGGCTGCGTCCCCTCCGGGGCCGGGGTGCCCGGTGCCTCGGGCGGGGGAGGCGGCGGGGCCTTTGCCTTCACCCGGAACTTGTATTTGTACCCGATCTGAACGGCGAGCTTCTTGCCGTCCAGCTCGGCCGGCTCGAACTCGAACTGCTGCGCGGCCAGCATCGCGGCCTCGTCGAAGCCCATGCCCGCGGGCGTGGCCGGCTCGGTGATCGCGACGCTCTCGACCTTGCCCTCGGCGTCTATGTCGAGCAGCAACACGACGTCGGCCTCGATGTTCTTGTCGAACGCTTCCTTCGGGTACTCGGCCTCGACGAACTTCGTCTGCTTCGGGACCTTGGTCAGCTTCTTCGCCTCGACGCTGGCGCTGGGCTGCGCCTGGTCGGGGCGAGCCGGGATCCCGAGGCCCTCGGGTGACTGCGCGCGCGCGGCGCCGCCGCTGACGGTCGCGAGCATCGCTCCGAGCGATGCCATCGCAACGACGACCGCGCGCCGCTGTCGGTGGGACGACGGCAGCCCCGTCACGGACCCGCTTCCAGGTTGACGATGCCGCCGCGCCACGACACGCCGCCTCGGTTGTCGTGGATGACCGTGAAGATTCGCGCCGTGCTGCCCGGGTAGTCCTTGACGGTCGCCGGCGTCCACGTGTTCTTCAACAGGTCGGGGAAGCTCGTGCTGCCGCTGATGAAGCTGGTGCGCGTGTCGTGAGTGCCGCCCGACTCGACGAACCAGGTGGTGAACAGTCGCTCCGTCGAGGTCACAGGGGCACCCTGCGCGTCCGTTCCGTCCGGGTACACCTCGGCGGCGGTCTCGGCGACGGCCGTCGCGACCGGCGTCTCGACATCGCGTGGCAACGTCACGGCGCCCGAGTCGTCGATGGCCAGCGTGACGCCGCCGACGGTGGCGGTGAGGGCATCGATCGTCGGATTCGTGTTCGCGGGCGTCGTCGGGTCGAAGCGCAGCTTCAATGTCTGCACCGCCGTGACGGTGTCCGTGTCGGTCGTGACCGTCAGGGCGATCTGGGCGGGGAAGCCAGCCGTGCAGTCGACCGTGACCGCGCTGGGCTCGTTCGGCAAGAGGCCGGCGCAGGCGGCCATCAGCACCGCCGGATCGAGGCTGTTCGTGAACAGGGCCGTGTCGCCGGCGCCCAGATCGAACGGCGGCAGCGGAGGCAGGCCCGCCTGGGCCAGGTAGCCGTCGAGCTGTTGCTCCTCGACCAGGCACCGGTAGCCGTCGGCCGCGGGCGCCGCGACGGGGCACCAGCTCCACTTGTACGTCAGGCTCGGATCGGGGGTCGGCGTGAACACCAGCGCGGAGAGCGTGGTCGCTTCGCCGGTGAACGGCGTCGGCGGCTCGCTCTGGATGCCGAGGACCCGCAGCGCCGACAGCCGGTTGTAGGGCGCGAAGTCCGGCCGGCACGCGGTCGCGCCGAGCGACGCGGCGAGAACGAAGGACAGGGCGGCCGCGCGTCGGTTCATTGGTCCTCGAGCCTGAACTTGTACGTATAGCTGAGCGGCATCGCCATGGGCACGCCGGCGCGCGCGCCGGGCTCCCATTCCTGGGAGAGCGCGGTGGCGCGGGCAGCCTCGTCGAACTCGGGGTACGAGGACGACTTCAGGATCTTGACGTTCGTGACCTTTCCGGTCTCGTCGATCGTGACCCAGACCGTGACGTCACCTTCGATGCCCTGGCTGCGCAGGAGCGGTGGATAGGGCGGCTGCCGCTTCTGCCCGCCGCGGAACTTGGGGTTCGTGTACTTGAGGTCCCCGGCCGGAAGGCGCGTGGCGACCTGATTCGATCTGCCAGGGCCCCCCGCCGCAGGCAGCGTGGAGTTTCCTGCCGGCGCCGGACCGACGTCCTTCGGGGCCTTCGCGCGCGTATCCGTGTCGCCCAGGCGGGTGTTGCCGACGGCGAAGGTCGGGCCGGAGCCTCCCTCGGTGGTGGACTCGAGGCTGAGCCCGACCACGCGCACCGGCGCCGTCTTCGGGGGAGGCGCGGGCGTCGCCGGCGGCGGCGGGGGCGGCTTCACCGCCTTGGGCGGCGGTGGGCGCGTGGGCTTCTCGATCGGCGGAGGCGGCTCGGGCGTCGGCTTGTTCTCCGGCGGCGGCGGCGGTGGCGGCGGGGGCCGCATCTCGATGGTCACTTCCTCGTGCACGCGGCCCCGCCCCACGTTGCCGCGCAACAGGATGCCCAGGCCGACCGCGCCGAGGTGGACCGCCACCGACGCGAGCACGACGAGCAACGCGAGGGCGAGCTTGCGGCCGTTCGAGCCTCTTCCCCGGCCGAGCGGATCGAACGCGCGCTGCTCGGGCGTGAGGGGCCGGGTGGTGCGCGCGGCGATCAGGCGGCGCGCGTCCGTCCTGCGCGCGCGCTGCCGTTCGCCGAAGGACGACCCGGTGCGCGCGCGTCCGCGCCCCAGCCGGGCTCGCGGCGCGGGGTCGGGCGGACCTTTGCGGGACGGGATCTCCAACGTTCGTTCTCTTTCTCTGCCTCCGCGCTTCCGCGCTAAGGCGCTCCGGCCGGCGGCGACGGTTCGACGGGGGCCGTCGGAGGCGCCGGTCCTCGCTCGATGTCCAGCGCGAACGCGCTCACCCCGTTCTGCTTGACGGTGTCGATGATCTCGATGACGTGGCCGTACTCCACGCCCTTGTCGGCCGAGATCACCGCCTGGATCTTCGGGTGCGCGTCGGCCTCCCGGCGGATGATCCGAGCGGCGGCCGTCAAGGAGGGCAGCTTCTCGCCGTTCAAGAACAGGTCGCCCCCCTTCGTGTACAGGAAGTTCAGCGTCGACTCGGTCGTGGTGCCCCCGTTCGCCGCCTTGGGCAGCTCCACCTTCAGGCTCGCCTTCACGATCGCCGCCGAAGTCAGCATGAAGATGACCAGCAGCACCAGCACGATGTCCACGAACGGGATGATGTTGATCGACGCGAGCAGCCCCTCGTCGTCGGTGATGTCGTTGAGCTTCGCCATCGGGAACGACTCAGGGTTTGGCCGCGGGCGCCGCGGGCTCGGTGGCCTTCAGGCGCGAGAGCAGCACGCCGCCCAGCGTCTGACAGTTCGTGACGGATTCCTTCACCCGCCCCCGGAACACGTTGAACGCGATCACGGCTGGGATGGCCACCAGCAGGCCCATCGCCGTCGCGATCAGCGACTCGGCCAGGCCGGCCATGACGGCTGAGCTGGCGTCCGCCATGTTGGCCGCGAGGTCCCGGAAGGATCTGATGATGCCCAGCACCGTGCCGAACAGGCCGATGTACGGGGCGTTGCTGGCGAGCGTGGCCAGGAAGTTGAGCCGGCGCTCGTAACGCGCCCGCTCCTGGCCGAGAGCGCCGACCAGCAGATCCTCGACGGACTCTGGACCGAGCGCCGCCGCCTGCAGGCCCACGAGCACCACGTTCGTCTCCAGCGCGTCGTGCTGCTTCAGGAGTGTCGCCGCGGCCTCGAAGTCGCCCTTGTCCAGGCTCTTCGACAGGGCGTCTCGCACCTGCCCCGAATCGAGCCTGCGCCGCCGGTAGAACACCCACCGCTCCAGCATCACACCGATGGAGGCGATCGACAGGATCAAGAGAAGATAGAGGACCCACTCCGAGCGAAAAATGGGGAGCCCGAGGATGGTCTGGATCAAGGTGCCGGTCTTCACATTCATGCGTGACTCTCGATTGCCCTGCGCGGTGGGAACTACTTGATGCTGGCCAACATGTCACGTTTATCACGGCGAGCGCGGGGAGATCGGCCTCGGATCGTCCGGTGCTGCGTGCGCTTCACACTTCTTCACCGCCGCGAACGTAGTCTCTTCACGAAGGGTGTCCATGCTGGTCGTCGCAGCCGCTGTTGGTTGCGGTTCTTTGTACAGGAGACGTCCATGATTGGTTGCCTGATTCTCGGGACTTTCGGTGCCTTTTTCGTGGCGAAGATGATCCGCCACCGCATCGGGTGGGCCGGCTGCCACGGCGGTGCGTACCGCCACGATGCCTACGGACCGTGGGGTGGCTGGCACGGGGGCTGGCACGGCGGAGGGTGGGGACACCGCCGCCACCATCTGAACCACCTCGATGACGGACCTGATGGGCATCGGTTCGCGTCGGCATGGGGAGAGGACGTGGGGGGAGGCTACGGTGCCGGCGGCGCGGTCGGGGGCGCGGGGCGCGGGTTCGGTCGGGGCTTCGTGCTCGGGGCCGTGCTCGACCGCATCGGCGCGACCCCCGTTCAGGAGCGCACCATCCGCGCCGCGTTCGAGGAGTTCCGCGCCGAGGCGAAGCGCGCCGGCGGGGGCGAGGGCAAGCAGCTGCGGAAGGACGTGGCGTCGGCCTTGCGAAAGCCGGCGTTCGACGAGGTCTTGCTCGGGGAGCTGTTCGCCCGGCACGATCGCGCCCTCGAGGACGTCCGCAAGGCCTTCGTGGGGCTGATGGCCAAGACCCACGACGCGCTCGACGAGGAGCAGCGCGTCCGGCTGGCGGAGCTGGTCGAGAAGGGCCCGCGGTTCTGGCGGAGCGGGTTCGACTGGTAGACTGGCCCCGTCGTGGCGCTCCGTGTTCTCTGCATCGACGACGATGATCGCCTGTACGAGCTGCTGGCCAGCTACCTCGGTCCGAACGGCGTGGCGCTGACGCACGCATCGGATGGGCCGAAGGGGCTGGCGGCGCTCGCGGCCGGTGTCTACGACGCCGTGCTGCTGGATGTGATGATGCCGCGCATGGACGGCCTCGAGGTCTGCCGGCGCATCCGCCAGACGAGCGGCGTCCCCGTCATCATGCTGACGGCGAAGGGCGACGAGGCCGACCGCGTGGTGGGCCTGGAGCTGGGCGCGGACGACTATGTCCCGAAGCCCTTCTCGCCGCGCGAGCTGCTGGCGCGGCTACGGGCGGTGTTGCGCAGGAGTCAGCCGGCGTCGCTGACGAACGAGATCGTCGTCGGGAAAGTTGCGGTCGACGTAGGCGCGCGTCATGTCAGCGTGGCCGGCGACGCCGTCGACTTGACCGGGCTGGAGTTCGACCTGCTCATGGCCATGGTGCGCCGCCCGGGCCGGGTGGTCTCGCGCGAGACCTTGCTGGCGGAGGCGGGGCGGGGCGACGTCACCGTCAACGATCGCACGGTCGACGTGCACGTGTCGCACCTGCGGCGAAAGCTGGGAGACGACCCGCGCGCCCCTCGCTTGATCAAGACGGTGCGCGGGGTTGGCTACGTCTTCGCGGAGGGCCGACCCGAGGCGGACGAGAGCGACGCGTGAACCCGCACGAATGGCACCGGATGCGGGCGGGGCGCGGGCCGTGGGATCGCGTGCACCGCGAGGCGCACGGGCGTCGGCCGGGGTGGCGCCGGCGCATCCAGAGCGAGCTGCGATTCTATTACGGGGCGCATCTGCACCGGAAGATCTTCCTGTCCTTCGGCGTGGTCATCATGGTGACCGTGCTCGAGATCGCGGTCGTCAACCACTTCTTCAGCGGCGCGCTGGGTGGCCGCCCTTGGCGAGCGCTGCTTTGGTTCGGCGTCCCGGTGGTGCTCCTGTGGTCGGCGTCGGGCCGGCTGGCGCGGCGGATCTCGCGCCCGCTCTACGAGCTGACCCGCGTGGCGGAGAAGATCGGCGGCGGCGATCTGTCGGCGCGGGCGACGATGCCCCGTGGCGCCACCGGAGAGATCGCGATGCTGTCGATGTCGGTGAACGAGATGGCGAGCCGCATCTCCGGCGAGCTGGTGCGGCAGCGCGAGCTGCTGGCGAGCGTCTCCCACGAGCTGCGGACCCCGCTCGCGCGCATGCGCCTGGTGATCGAGATCGCGCGCGAAGGGGGCATTCGCCCGGACACTTTGAACGAGATCGAGCGAGAGACGATCGAGATCGATGCCCTGGTGGGAGAGCTGCTGGCGAGCGCGCGCCTGGAGTTTCAGGCCGTGTCGCGCAAGCCCCTCGACGCGGCCGAGGTAGCGCGGCGCGCGCTCGGGCGCGCCGGCGTCTCGATGGAGAGGCTGGTGGCGCCGGACCTAGGCCCGAAGCTTGTGGCCGATCCCACGCTGGTCGCGCGCGCGCTCGCGAACCTCATCGGCAACGCGCGCAAGCACGGCGGCGGCCTCGACACCCTGACGGTCAGCGAGCGCCCGGGCTTCGTTCGCTTCGAGGTGGCGGACCGCGGTCCCGGCTTCGCGCCCGGCGAGGAGTCGCGCATCTTCGCGTCGTTTTATCGGGGCCGGCACGCCGACGCGGGCGAGGGCGGCGATGGGGCGGCAGGGCCCGAGGCGGCGGCCGAGACCGGCTCGCTCGGCCTCGGTCTGGCGCTGGTGAAGCGAATCGCCGAGGCGCACGGCGGCGCGGTCACCGCCCGGAACCGCCCCGGCGGCGGCGCGGTGGTGACGCTCGACCTCGCCGCAAGCCCCGAACGGTGACCCCGGGTGGCCTTCGACGCTCGCTTCAGAACGGGGGAGCCGGCCCGCGTTGGCTGTGCCCAGGGCGGCCGCGCCCCCCTCGACGCCGGCCGCGGCCGGGGGATGGTGAGCCCCCGAAGATTTCGTCCAGGAACGCGGTGAAGCCCACCTCGTCGAGGTCGCCATCCACGTCCTCCGCGTCGTCGCCGGCGTAGGGTCCCTCGCCACGCATCGAGGGTGGCCCCTTGATCAGCTCGTCGAGCGAGATCCTGCCGTCCCGGTAGGCGCTCACGAAGTCGCGAAGGGCGAGGGCACGGTCGCGCTCTTCCTTGGCCTGCGTGATCATGACCGCGACCGGATCCTGCCGGGCCGGACCCTTCGCCTTCCGGAGATCCTTGAGCATGCGCGCGGGCGGCGATCGCCGCAGCTCGCGTAGCTCGGCGTCCAGGTCCGCGAGCTGGCGGCGGAGCGCGGCGTTGGTTTGTGCGAGCGTGGCACAGCGGCGCGCGACCTCGTCGTCGGAGGCGGCCGCCACCTGACCCGCGCTCAACCAGATCCGCTTCAGCTCGAGGAGCCTGGCGAGATCACCCTCCTCGTAGGCGCGCGAGAGCTCCTTCATCACCTCGGTCCGGCGCGCCTTCTCGGCTTCGTCCGGGACCTTGTCCGGATGGAGCGCCATCGCCAGATCGCGAAACAAGCCACGGACCGATTGATTGCCCGGCTCATTCGCGGGCCGGCGCGCCGAGTAGCCGCCGGCGCCGAAGGGCGCCTCGGCGCCCGCGGCCGCTTCTGCGTCGCGCGTCGCATCCGCGAACGGGGCCTCGCGGCGATCGGAAAAATCGGCCGCACCGCCTTTGCGTCCGCGCGTCGGCCGCGGCGACAGGACGCCCGCCTCCTGGAGCATGTGGTGGAGCGCGCTCACCACCTGGCGCGTCTCGCGCGGCTGCCGCTTGCGCGCCAGCAACTCCGCGAACAGCGCGTGGATCTCCTCGTCGAGGCGGCCGCACTCGTCGGCGATGGGCCACGCCTCGGTCATCCTTCTCGCCACGTCTTCAATCTTCGCCGTCAAGGCGGCCAGGGACTTCTTTCTCGCGGCCACCGCCCGCATCAGGCGATCGTGGACGCGCAAGAGCGCCAGCAACCGCTCGGGCGGGGCAGCAAGTGACAGCTCGGTCTGGGCCGGTGCCCGTGATTGGCCGTGGCTGGCAGCATGGGCGCGCCGACGATTCATGCGGTGCCGAACCTAGCGGGCAAACGGCCGATGGACAAGCCGTGTCACGCGGACGTGCCCGCGGGACTCTCAATCAGAAGGTCACGCCGAGCGCGAAGCGGGTGAACACCGCGCTCGGGGAGATGTTGCCGAGGTGGACTGCGGCGTCGGCGCGGTGGGGCAGGCCGTCGGAGGGTGGCGCCAACACCAGCGCGTAGGAGGGCGCGTAGCTGTAGCCGACCTCCGCGACCAGCCAGAAGCCGAACATCGGTGTGCTCGACCCGCGCACGTCGCCGAAGTGAACGCCGAAGCCGCCCGAGGCGTCGGCCGCGGGCAACCACTTCGCCTGCGACAGCTCGGTGGGAAGCCCCTGGCCTGACCCTGGCGCGACGGAGGCCTCTTGCAGGGTGGTCTTCACGCGGATGGCCCCGGGCTGGAGCCGCCCGAAGGCGACCAGGCGGCGCCAGACGGGAACGCGGCCCTGCAACGAGACCGCGAGTCTGTCCACGCCAATGGACGACGTGCTGCCGCGCGCCTGCGCGCTCGCGCTGCCGGCATTCCACTCGATGCCCACGGTGAGGCCGGACATGAGCGAGCCAAGGCGATAGCCGGCGAAGAGCGCGCTCTGGGTCAGCGTCCTGTCGCTGGAGAACGCCCCCAGCGCCGCGCTCTGGAGCACGTTGGAGCGGAATCCGAGATCGAGCTCGACTCGCAGTGGGGGCCGCTCGGGCGCGACGGTGGCGGTGGCCAGCGTGGCGGTCCCCCCGGGGTCGGGGCCGTAGGCGCCGGCGACGGGAGTGGGGACGTTCGTCGCTGCCCGCGCCCCGCCGGCAGCGAGCGCGAGGCTAGCGACCACGAAGCTGGTGATCGCGAAGCCCGGGACGGCGAAGCGTCGCGACGAGCGGTGAGCGTCAGGGCGCATCGATTCCCTCCGTGAGCAGACCGGCGTAGTTGGTGTGGTCTTCGGCGGCCGCGACCGCCGCCGCGTCGTATACGGTGGCGCCCCAGGTCCCCACCTGGTGAACGGCAACCAGCGACCGTGCCCCGGCGGGCGGGCTGCCGTCGGCCGCGGCGATGTCGAACAGGCTCGACACGGCGCGCTCGATGGGCAGCGCCTGCGGATGCAGCGTCGCGAGGTCGATCGACGCGAGCTGCGCGCGGTCGGGCATGAACGCCCAGGCGCGATCGCCCCGGGTCGCGGGCAGGAAGCGGACGCCGGGCGCGGAGGTGGTGAACGGCGCCGACGTACGGGCCGCCAGATCCAGGAGGAACAGCGTCGCCGCGTTCGTGCCGAGAATCTTCAATTCGGGATGCAGGCCGTTCACGTCGACCACCGAGGTGACGCCCGAGGTGACGCCGACGGTCTCGACGCTGCGATACGGCTGTCCGGCCACGCGACCGAGCTCCCAGAACGCCACGCCACCGTTCGCTCCCCCCCACAGCAGGGCGACGTCGACCGGCGCGGCGCTCGCTGTGCCGGTGGCGGCGGCCCCTGCCTCGGCCGTCACCATCGACAACCGCTGGTAGGCGGCTGGCAGCGCCACGTCCTCTGCCACCCCCGTCGCGGGATCGACGATGACGGCCTTGCTGGCCGTGGGGACCAGCGCGGCGAGCGCCAGCGCCCCGGCATCCGTGCGCACCCATGCGACGTCGCTCGGGACCCCGCCGACGTCGGACAGGTTGAGATCGGGGCGGAAGTCGCGCCCCGTCGCCGGAACCAGGGTGGCGATCACGACGCTCGAATCGTCGACGCGGATGGCGATGCGCGCGTCGTCGGTGGCGGCGTCTCCGTCGGTGATCGCCACGCCGGCGGGGTGGATGACCCGCGTGTCCTGTCCGGACGACAGCTGAATCGTGATCTCCGGATCGCTCGGGTGCAGCAGGTCGACGAGCGCCACGTCCTGATCGGTCTCGACGATCAGCAAACGGCGCGGACCGCCCGGAAGCTGCAGCACCTCGGTGAAAGTGAACCGCTGCGGGCGACCGCCGAAGCTCCGCAGCGTGTGCGGTGTGGGGTTGCTCGTCGCCCCCGACGAGGGCGGCGCCGTCAGGTCCACGAGCAACAGCTCGTTGGGGTTCTGCACGAGGCCGCTCGACGTGTCGTCCGCGTACAGCACCGCCCATTGCCCGAGGGGATCGAGCGCCAGGCCGCCGAACGGCTGGTCGAGCGGGTAGCGGGAGCGCCCCGCCGGATCGCGGGTGACGATCTCGAGCGCCGGTTCCTGGGGCGCCTTGGCCCACGGCGGGGGCGGCCCGTCGTCGCCGGCAGACACGACGAACAGCTTCGAGCGATCCGCGGCGACCGCGAACGTGCGCGCGCCGCGCTGGATCGGCACCGGCGTGACGGTCAGGGACCGGGACGCGTCCGTCGTCAGCAACAACACCCGCTCGGCGCCCGGATCGGGGACGGCCACGGCGTCGGCGAGGCCGAGCGGAGAGCTGGTCGTCGGGGGCACGTCCCAGAGCCGGTTGCGGTCGCCACACCCGCCCGCGGCGATGACCAGCAGCGTGGCCACGCCTGCCCTCGCGCTCGGCAGGCGCTTCATGGCGAAACTCCGTCGACGACGCGGGCGCCGAGATCGAAACCGGTGAGCGTCTGCGGCGACGTGCCGGAGAACGGGATGAAGGTGATCCGCCCTTCCGGGTGGCTCTGGGCGACGTAGCCACGATTCGCGGTGGCGACCACGCCGGTGGCGATGGGAGGGCTCGCGAGCTTCAACGTGGTGACGTCGAGGCCGGGGATCCCCACCAGGTAAGCGCCGAACACGCTGCCGCGATCGTCGCGCACGGTGACGAGCGCGTGATCCGAGGCCGGTGACAGCGCGACCGCGACCGGCGGTGCGTTCGTCTCCTGAATCCGGCCGGCGCGACTGCCGTCGAGGGGAATCACGCTGAACGCGTTCGCGGCGACGAGGGGCAGCGGCGCGACAGCGCCCGCGTCCGTGGGCCCCGCGTCGCGCGCGCCGCCATCGACGGCGGGCGTGCCCGCGTCCGGTGGGGCGGCCGCCAGGCGATGCAACACGACGGCATACTGGCCGTCCGGCGTGGGGATCGCTGACAGCACCGGCGCGTGGACGTGAACGATGCGGTACGTCCCGGTCGTCAGATCGACGACCGTCAGGCGCTCGGACGCGGCGGCGTTCGAGAACAGAATGGCCTGCTTGCCGTCGGCGGTCAGCGCCGCGGAGCCGATCACCTCCGTGCCGATGGTCTCGCGCAGCACCGTGGCCGGATCGGGGCTGGTGGTCGCGAGCGGCACGATCGCGATCTCGGAGGTGTCGCGGACGACCGCGATGGCCCGCGTCCCGTCCGGCGTCACGTCGAGATCCGTGACGGGCCCCGACAGCGTGATTGCGCCTGCCGTTCCGGTGGCCAGGTCCACGATGCGGACGTCGGGCTGCCCTTCCCGTCGCACCACGGCCTTGCCGCCGGGCGTGATCGAGACGTCGCGTGTGTCGGCGTCCTCGTTCGGGTCATCGGTCAGGGCGACGTCACGACTGACCCGCACGGGGCCCGCGAGCTCGACCACGCTGACGCCATCCGTGGTCACCACGTAGGCGGCGCGCGCGTCGCCCGAGAACGTCACCGAGACAGGCCGATAGCCGACGGTGACGGTGACCGCGGCGGGAGGGATGGTCGTGAGGTCGATGACGCTGAGGTCCTGGAAGCCCTCCAGGCTGCTGTGTCCGGTGGCGCTCGCGAGCGCGCGCCGCGAGTCCGTCCACGCCAGCGCGAAGTGGCCGTCGGGGGACAGCGCCCACGCGTTCGCCAGCGGCGCGACGCCAGGGACCATCACGCTGCTCAGAACCCCGGCGTCCGAACGCAGGATGGTCGCGTCGTGAGAGAGGACATTGAAGACGACGACCTCGTTCGCGCTGCCGGGCACCGCGGCGATGTACGTGGGCGCATTTCCCGCGGCCACGGTCTTGACGGTCAGGGTGGCCGCGTCGACATAGGCCACGCGGCCACTCTGCGGGTTCGCGATCCAGACGAAGTCGCCGGTCGCGACCGGCACCTGGAACGAGACGTCCACCTCCTGCTCGGGGGGCAGATCGCTCTGCCCGGCGTCGGTTCGCCCGGGGATGACGGTAGCACCGCCGCTCCCAAACCCGCCCATCGTGCTGCCCCCCGTGCCTTGCGACGTGCCGCCGTCGAACCCCCTGGGTGACTCGGTGCCGTTGCTGCTGGCGCTGCCTCCCATTCCACAGGCCAGCAGGAAGGCGAGCCCGAAAAACGCGAGGACACAGCCCGTGAACGAACGCTCGTGCGGAGTCATCGGCGGCCACTCCAGCAACTCCGATGCCGCCGGCGCGGGGCGCCAAATGGCGGGCAACTGCAGGCGACCCGCGCGCGCGGGTTCGTGCGGGTGCCGCTACCAGGGCAAGATTGCCCCGATGTCGTCGCGCTCCCTGCGACGATCGTCACCGCCGTGCGCGGCGCCCGAAGGGCCCATCGTTCGTCGCGGGCGACGGGGGCTGGCAAAAGCTTCGCCGCACGTCGCGTCGGCGGTTTTCGACCGTTTGTCCATGTTATGGATGGGCAAGCAATGCCAGGAACCCGTGCTTTTTCCCGACACGTGGCGTGTCCCCTCCGATCCTCGGCTCGTGCCCCCGTGCCGTTGCAGGTAGCCTTGCTCGCGCTCTTCTCTCTCGGGTTCGGGTGTCGCTATCGCAACCAACCCCTGGACGGCGCGCAGCAGTGTGGGCCGGCGGGCGGACAGCGTTGCCCCGACGGATACATGTGCGCGGCCGACAACCGCTGCTACCGGAACGGCGACAGCCCGACGCCGGATGGCAGCGATGGCACCGACGCCAGGACGGTCGACATGAGCACGGCGCCCGACGGCGCTGACGCCCGGGCGGCTGATCTGCCAGGCGCCGATCTCGGCGGCGCCGACACGGGCGCCGGCGGCAGCGGTGGCGACGCCGGGCCGAGCTGCGCGGCGGGCACCGCGGGCTGCGCCTGCCTGGCGAACGGCATCTGCAACACCGGCCTGACCTGCGATCAGAACCTGTGTCGGGGCATCTCGTGCGGAGACGGTCACCTCGATCAGGGCGAGCGCTGCGACGACGGCAACACCAGCAACACCGACGCCTGCCTCAACACGTGCGTGCCGGCGAGCTGCGGCGACGGCTTCACACAGGAGGGCAAGGAGGAGTGCGACGACGGCAACACCAGCAACACCGACGCCTGCACCAACGCCTGCAAGAAGGCCGCGTGCGGCGATGGCTTCATCCAGGCCGGGGAGGAGTGCGACGACGGCGCGACCGACAACAACGGCCCGTGCCTGATGACATGCAAGGCCGCGAAGTGCGGCGACGGCTTCATCCGCCGCGGCGTCGAGACCTGCGACGACGGCAACATGGTCGACACGGACGCCTGCAGCAACACCTGCCGGTCGACCACCTGCGGGGACGGCGTGATGCAGGCCGGGGAGGCCTGCGACGACGGCAACACCACCAACACCGACGCCTGCCTGAACGACTGCACCCTCGCCCGCTGCGGCGACGGCTTCGTGCAGACCGGCAAGGAGACGTGCGACGACGGCAACACCAGCAACGCCGACGCCTGCACCACCCTGTGCATGCCCGCGCGCTGTGGTGACGGCTTCCTGCAGGGCACCGAGCAGTGCGACGACGGCAACACCAGCAACACCGACGCCTGCACCAACGCCTGCAAGACCGCCGCGTGCGGCGACGGCTTCGTGCAGGGCACCGAGCAGTGCGACGACGGCAACACCAGCAACACCGACGCCTGCACCAACGCCTGCAAGACCGCGACGTGCGGCGACGGCTTCGTCCGCCAGGGCACCGAGCAGTGCGACGACGGCAACACTGTAAACACCGACGCCTGCACCAACGCGTGCATGACGGCCCGCTGCGGTGACGGCTTCGTGCAGGGCACCGAGCAGTGCGACGATGGCAACATGGTGAACACCGACACCTGCACGACGACGTGCCAGACCGCGCGCTGTGGCGACGGCTTCCTGCAAGGCACCGAGCAGTGCGACGACGGCAACACCAGCAACACCGACGCGTGCACCAACGCCTGCAAGAACGCGGCGTGCGGCGACGGCTTCATCCAGGGCACCGAGCAGTGCGACGACGGCAACACCGTGAACACCGACGCGTGCAGCAACGCGTGCAAGTCGGCCAGCTGCGGCGACGGCATCCCTCAGGCGGGCGAGGAGTGCGACGACGGCAACACGGTGAACACCGACACGTGCACCAACGCCTGCAAGAAGGCCGCGTGCGGCGACGGCTTCGTGCAGGGCACCGAGCAGTGCGACGACGGCAACACCAGCAACACCGACACGTGCACCAACGCCTGCAAGAAGGCCGTGTGCGGGGATGGGTTCACGCAGGGCACGGAGGAGTGCGACGACGGCAACACGAACAACGGCGACTCGTGCATGAACTCCTGCAAGAAGCACTACAACATCGCGTTCGTCAGCTCGACCACGTACACGGTCGCCACCCTCGGGGGCGTCGCCGGCGCCGATGCGAAGTGCCAGTCGCTGGCCGCCGCCGCCGGCATCGCGACGGGCGCGACGTACGTCGCGTGGGTGTCGGACAGCCACGGCTCGATCGCATCGCGTCTGGGCGCCGCCCGCGGCTGGGTTCGCCCCGACGGCAAGCCGTTCCTGGACGACTACACGACGGACACCGTCTTCTATCCGCCCGAGGTCACCGAGAAGGGCGTTCACGTGACCCCGACCGACTTCGCGATGGGTGGCTACGCGACCTCCGCGGACCCGACGTGCGACGACTGGAACGCGAACAGCACCGCCCTCTCCGCGCTCGGCGATCCCACCGAGGGCAGCGGCGGCTGGAACGGCACCTGGCGCACCAGCGTGTGCATGGGGGCGACGTTCCGGATCTACTGCCTGGGCAAGGACTTCACGAACACCATGACGTTCCCGAAGGCCACCGGCCGCCTCGCCTTCGTGTCCAGCGCCTGGACCGTGTCCGGCGGCATCGCGAGCGCCGACGTTCAATGCCAGAACGACGCCACGGCCGCGGGCCTGCAAAGCCCCAGCACGTTCCGGGCGCTGATGGCGACGTCGACGGCCAGCATGGCGTCGCGCTTCAACGCGTCCGGCGCGCCCTGGGTGCGCGTCGACGGCATCCCGGTGGTGACGGCCGCCAGCGATCTGCTCACGCCCGGCGGCAAGATGCTGGCCGCGCTGAACGTGCAGGCGAACGGCACCTACCTGACGAACTACGCGGGCTGGACCGGCAGCGGCGACCCGACGCTGCCCAGCACGGCCGCGAACACGTGCAACAACTGGACGTCGGCCGCGTCGACGTCGAGCGCGATCTCCGGACGCGTGCTGTTCTCGACGGTGAAGGACGCATTCGGGTTCGACGTCGTCAACCGCTGCGACAGCATGTACGAGGTGTACTGCCTGCAGCAGTGAGCGCGGCGCGCCGGCCCCCCCGACGGGCGCGGAAGGTTTCGCTTCTGAAGGTGCTGTGACGAACGGAGCTGTGCCTGCCTTACCCCCAACGAGCCGCAGTTGGCCGCGCTCCTGCTAAGTGTACCGTCCGCGAATAGGGCAATGATCGGCTGACCAGCCTGCGGTCCTGCTTCTCGGCGTGAGCCGGCGCGCCCAGCGTCACCGCGGCCATGACGACGACCATCAGCCAAAGCAGGGTCGACGGGCGCGATCCGGTCGTTTTCGTCCAGGGTACGACGCATTCGCCCGACATATTTGTCGCGATCGCGTCGGCCCCCCGTTTAGGCCGAGCCGCTTTGTCCTTCTCTTCCGTTGTTGGCGCACAGCGTGCATGTGGCGCGGCGGGGTTACCCCGGTCGCGAATCGTCGATTGATGACCGAAAAATGTGCACACGTGAACACCAGAGTACGGTAGACCGACGTGGCCACCACAAGGAGCGAGTCGAAATGAAAATGAACTTCGGGGTAGGAACCATTGCGAGGGCGTTCATTGCGCTATCGCTCGTCATCTCGTCGGTCGCCGGATGCGGGGGCAGCGGCAGCGGCAGCAGTGGACCTGGGCACACGCTGGTCTCGCTGGCGGTCACGCCTGCGACGGCGTCGATAGCGATCGGCGCCACGCGGGCTTTCAAAGCGACCGCGACGTACAGCGACGCGATGACGACGGACGTCTCCTCGACGGTGACCTGGACCTCGTCGGTTCTCGGGACGGCGACCATCTCCGCCGCGGGCGTGGCCACCGGGGTCGCGGCCGGGACCTCCGTCATCACCGCCACCAGCGGAACGGTGACCGGGCAGGCGACGTTGGTCGTCACGGCCGCTGTCACGAAGCCGGCGCAGCTCACGTCGATCACCGTCACGCCCGCGGCCGCGTCGATCGGGGTGGGCGCGACTGGCCAGTTCGTGGCGACGGGCAAGTACGACGATGGATCCATGAAGGATCTCTCGGCGTCGGCGACCTGGACCTCCTCTGTGCCCGCGATCGCGACCGTCGCCGCCGGTGGTCTCGCCACCGGGGTCGCGGCAGGCGCCACGGTGATCACCGCGACGAGCGGACTTCTGAGCGGTATCGCCACGTTGACGGTGACCGCTCCGGTGAAGCCGGCGGTGCTGCTGTCGGTCACCGTCGCGCCAGCCAGCGCTTCCATCGGCGTCGGCACCACGCGCCAGTTCGCCGCGACCGGCACGTACGACGACGGCACCACCAAGGACCTGACGGCCACGGCGACCTGGTTGACCAGCGTTCCGGCGACGGCCACCGTCTCGACGACGGGGCTCGCGACCGCGCTCGCCAAGGGCACGACGGTGATCTCGGCGACCAGTGCAGGCGTCACCGGGATGACGACGCTGACGGTGACGGCGCCTGCCAAGTTGCTGTCGCTCGCGGTCACGCCCGCGAACCCGACCATCGCGAAGGGTACGACGGTGCAGTTGGTCGCGATCGGCACCTTCGACGACGGCGTGACGATGGACGTGTCGTCGACGGTGACCTGGACCACGTCGGCCGCGGCGACGGCGACGGTATCGGCAGCAGGGTTGGTGACCGGCGCCGCGGGGGGAACGGCGACGATCACGGCGACCAGCGGAACGGTGACCGCGTCGACGACCGTCACCGTGACGGTGGCCGTGCTGACCTCGATTGCCGTCTCGCCGGATCTGAAGACCATCGCGACCGGCACCACGCAGCAGTTCACGGCCATCGGCACGTTCGTCGATCCCGTCTCCACCGCCACGACCACGCAGGACCTGACGAAGATGCTGACCTGGGCATCGCAGACGGTCGCGACGGCGACCATCTCCACCGGTGGTCTGGCGACGGCCAAGGCGGTCGGCACGACCGTCATCACTGCGACCAGCGGCACCATCGTCGGCATGACGACGTTGACCGTCAAGAAGGCCGATCTGGTCTCGATCGCCGTCACGACCACGACGCCGTCGATCGCGAAGGGCACCACGGCCACGTTCGTCGCGACGGGGACGTTCGCGGACATGACTACGCAGAACCTGACCAGCAACGTCACCTGGGTGTCCAGCGTCCCCGGTACGGCGACCATCTCTAGCCTCGGTGTCGCGACGGCGGTGGGCAAGGGCACGACCAGCATCTCGGCGACGCTGGGCACGATCACGGGCGCGCTGACCCTCACGGTCACCGACGCCGCGCTGGTGTCGATCGCCGTCACGGCCGAGCTGCCGGTCGCCAGCGCCAATCCGAAGATCGCCAAGAACACCAAGGTCCAGCTGGACGCGATCGGGACGTTCTCCGACGGGTCGAAGCAGGACCTGACCGAGACCGTCACCTGGGCGTCGTCGACGAACGCCGCCACGGTGTCGAACGCGGCCGGCACGGGGGGCCTCGTGACCGCCGGCAACGCCGCCGGAACCACGGTCATCTCGGCGCAGGTGGGAACGGGGACGACCGCCATCCGCGGGACGCTGACCCTCGTCATCACGAACGAGACGCTGGTCTCGATCGTCGTCACGCCCGCGGCCGTGGCGATCGCGGCCGGCACCTCGCAGCAGTTCACGGCGACCGGCTTCTTCACCGACACCAGCCGGCAGGATCTGACGGAGACGGTCGCGTGGACGTCGGGTACGCCGGCGCGCGCGACGATCTCGAACGCCACCGGCAGCAAGGGCTTGGCACAGGGGCTCACCGTCGGGTCCAGTGTCATCACGGCGTCGTTCGGCGCCGCCAACCCGATCACGGCGACGGCGACGCTGACGGTGTCGCAAGCGTTGCTGCAGGCGATCGCCATCAGCCCCACGGCGCCGACGGTGGCGCTGGGGACGACGCTGACGCTGGGCGCGCAGGGCACCTATTCGGACGGGTCGAAGCAGGACCTGACGACGGCCGTCAACTGGGCCTCGGCGACGACGACGGTGGCGACCATTTCGAACGCCGCCGGGTCGATCGGCAAGGTGACCCCGGTCGCGAAGGGCACCAGCGTCATCACGGCGACCTTCACGATCTCGGCCACCCAGCAGGTCACCGGCACCGCGACGCTGACGGTGACCAATGCGGTCCTGCAGTCGATCGCGGTCACCGCAGCCACCGCGACCGGCATCGAGAAGGGGACGACGCTGCAGTTCTCGGCCACGGGCACCTTCAGCGACGGGACGACCGTCGATCTCACGAAGGCGGTGACCTGGGGCTCGGACAAGACAGCCGTGGCCACGGTGTCGAACGCCAGCGCGACGGCGGGGCTGGTGACGGCGGTTGGGACGGGGATGGCCTCGATCTCGGCGACCAGCACGGCACCCTCGACGACGGGGCAGCCGGTGGTGGGATCTCTCGCGGTGACGGTCAACGACGGCCAGCTGGTCTCGATCGCCGTCACGCCGGCCACACCCTCGATCGCCGCGGGCACGAAGCTGCAGCTTGCGGCCATCGGAACGTTCGATGATGGCGCCCACCAGGACATCACCGACAGCGTCACCTGGGCGTCCGCCACCGGAACGACGGCGACCATCGACGACGCGGGCCTTGCGACGGCGGTCGCGGCTGGCACCTCGAAGATCACGGCGACGCAGGGGTCGGGGGCGACGGCGATCTCGGGGAGCACCACGCTGACCGTGACCGGCGCCAAGCTGGTGTCGATCGTCTTGCAGCCGCAGCCGACGGTGTCGATCGCCAAGGGCACCACGGTGCAGTTCGCCGCGACGGGCTTCTTCGACGACACGACGACACAGAACCTGACCGACACCGCCACGTGGGCGTCGTCGATTCCCACTATTGCCACGGTGTCGAACGCCGCGGTGTCGAATGGCCTGGCGACCGGCGTGGCCACGGGCACCGCGAACATCACCGCCAGCGTCGTCATCGGCATGACGACGATCACCAGCCCGCCCGTGGCGCTGACGGTGACCGCGGCGACGCTGGTGTCGGTTGCCATCACGCCGGCGACGCCGTCGGTGGCGAAGGGGGCGGCCCTGAACCTGGTCGCGACCGGCACGTTCACGGACGGCTCGACGCAGGTCATGACCAACGCGGTGACGTGGGCGTCGGCGACGCCGGCGACGGCGACGGTATCGAACGCCGCGAATCAGCGCGGGCGGGCCACCGGCGTCGCCGTGGGCACGGTCGACGTCTCGGCGACCAGCAACGCCGCCAGCGGCTCGAAGGTTGGGCACGTCACGCTGACGGTGACCCCGGCGGCGGTGGTGTCTATCGCGGTGACGCCGGCCACCCCGGCGCCGACGGTCGCCAGGAACGCCACGCGCCAGTTCACGGCGACGGCCACGCTGACCGACGGCAGCCAGCAGAACATCACGGCGGCGGCGGCGACGACGTGGACGTCCAGCGTGCCGGCGAACGCGACGATCTCGGCGGCGGGGCTGGCGACGGGGGTCGCGGTGGGCACGACGCAGATCTCGGCGACCAGCGGCGGCGTCACCAGCAACAAGGTGGCGCTGACGGTGAACTGAAGCGGGGCGTTCCGCGGGCGCGGTGAGTGAAGCGGGCCTTGTGGTCAATATGTCTCCGACGTGCCCGCGCCTCCGTCGACGCGTCCGCTACCTTCGTGCCATTCGTCGGGCGATTCGACCCTCAATAGTGGGGTGGCGCATCGTTGTGCGTGGCATCGCCCTGCTGTTCGAGGCGGGCGTTCACCGCCCGGAGCTGGGCGCCAAGGGCGTCCAGCTCCTTTCGCTGTTCGAACACGACCTCGCTGAGGTCGGCCACTTGGCGTTCCAAATGCGCGTAGCGGGTTTCCAGCTCGATGAGGCGCGATTCGATGGGCATGGCCTCGAAGGTATAGCCGAACGGGCGTCAGCGCCGGAACACGAGCGAGAGGTTGTTGGCGAGGATGGGCACGACCTGTTCAGGGAGGGCGCTCGGGTGCGCCTGATTCCCGATGCGGCCACCTGGATCGCGCACGATGAGGCGCGCAACGAGACGTCACATGCGTCTAACGGCGGCGTTGCGGCGAGCGGCCGCTCGACTTTGGAACGCTCTCGTCGCTCCGCTACGATTTCAGCGACTCGATCCTTCCCTGTCGGATCGATGTCATTGACTGGACGAGCGTCAGCGAAGGCTTCCGCCGGATCATTCAGGACACCCAGGTTTTGGTGCAGTCTCCGTCCTGGTGTGCCGTCCGCGAAGACCGCCGCTTCTCGGGGGCCCGTGCCATGCACGCGCTGATGGTGACTCAGGCCTCGTGCCTCATGCTGGCCGTGCTGGCGACCGGGGCAGCGCCCGCGCCCGATCTGAGGCTGTCGGCACCGCTGGCGCTGGCGCGGGACGAGACCCTGCTGCCTGCCCATTTGCTCATCGAGACCCTTCGTGCGCCGTTCGGCGACGGCTGGGGCGGGGAGACTCATCTCCACGTGCCCATCGCCCATCGGCTATCGCTGGGTTTGTTCATGCGGGGGTGGAGCGAAGCCATCTGCGATCGTCCCGCCTGTGCCGAGCGCGCGGTCGAGTCAGGCGTCGAGCTGCAATACCAGCTGAAGCCCGGACTCGACCTGGGAGTGGGCATGGGCGTGCAAAAGGGGTCCGGCGCCCGATCCGCGCCGGCGGTCCTGCCGCGCATCCACCTCAAATTCTAGGTGCGGACGACCACCGCCTGCGTCCCGATCCCTGACCGCTCCGGCCGCGACCGATTCGAACCGTGATATCGTCCGCGCCCGTGGGCGGAGAGGACAGACGACGCTCGGGGTGGCGTGATCACCGCGCCGGGATCCGGTGCGGGGTGGCCGCGTTCCTGGGGTTCGCGGCCTCCGTGCTTTCGACCGCACCACGGGCGTGGGCCGAGGACGCCGCGATCGGGGGCACAGAAGACCGCGCTCGCGACGCGGCGCCGGATCCGGCCCGGAAGGTGGCGGCGCGAGCGAAGCTGGTCGACGGTGGCAAGCTCCTGGAGGTGGGTGAGTTTCAGCAGGCACTCTCGGCTTTTCAGGAGGCCTACGCCCTCTATCCGAGCCCGAAGATCCAGTACGACCTGGCGCTCGCGTACCAGGGCATGGGCCGGAGCGCGGACGCGATTGATGCGCTCGACGCGTTCCTTGCCAGCACGGCCGAGACGCGGCAGCCCGAGGTCGAGGCGAAGGCGCGCGGAATTCGCGAACATCTCCTCGCCCGCGTGGCCTGGCTGAAGGTGAGCTCCGATGGTCCCGGTGCAACCATCGTCGTCGATGGACGCGAGATGGGAAAGACGCCGCAGACGCGAGACATCCACATCGATCCGGGGCCGCACCTGCTGTTGGTCGACCGCGGCGACGGGACGCCGCCCTTCACGCAGCGCTTGCAAGCGGCGGCCGGCGCGACGGTTTCGGTGGTGGCCCAATGGACCGGCAGGTCGTCCCCGGCGACGACCCCAGCGTCCCCGGCGCTGGTCGTTGCGCCCGTCGCGTCCGGCCCCGACGTCGGCGGCGCGGCCGCCCCCGGAAGGCGATGGCGCCTCGCGGGGATCGCGGCCGCGGCTGGCGGCGCGGTTCTTCTCGGGGGCGGCGTGCTGTTCGGCCTGGCCGCCCAGTCGGCGTCCAGCGACGTCTCGAAGCGATACGACGCAGGGCGCGACAGCGTGGGCAAACGAGATCAGACGTTGCAATGGGTGGGTTATGGCGGCGGGCTGGCCGCGATCGCCGCCGGGGCTTTGCTGTTCACCCACGGCAAAGCGACGGGGAGAAACGAGCAGTCGCCGGCACTACACGCCTTCGTGACGCCCGGGGGAGTCTTCGTCGAGGGACGTTTCCGATGACGGCGGGCCTTGGCCGGCTGCGCGCGTGGCTTCGCGCCAATCGCGGCGCGTGTCGCATCGGCGTGGTCAGCTTGTTCGTGGCGTTGAGTTGCCGCTACAACCCGAGCTACCTCAACAGCGAGTGCGCGTCGACCGCCCCGCGCTGTCCGCCGGGGTTCTGGTGCGACACCAGCCAAGCGCGCGCGATCTGCACGAACCGAAACGATGGGTCCGTCGGCGACACCGTTGACGCCATAGATGTCGGTGGCACGGCGGGCGGGGGCCGTGGCGGCGGGACTGCCGGGACCGCCAGCGTGGGAGGGATTGCGGGCACCGCGGGTCGCGATGGAGCCGCCGGGGCGGCGGCCGGTCGAGCCGGGGGACCCGCAGGCGAAAGCGGAGGCGGTGGCGCGGCGGGTACGTCCGGGTCCGGCGGCGCTGCGGGCGCGGGCGGGGCGAGCGGCGCCGGCGGAAGCGCTACTGGCGGCACGGTCGCAGGAGCTGGCGGCGCGGGCGCCACTGGCGGCGTCGCCGGCATCGGCGGCGGCGGCGGCGGTGGCACCGGCACGGGCGGTATTGTCGGCACGGGCGGCGGCGTCGGCACCGGCGGCGTGACGGCGACGGGCGGCGGCGTTGGAATCGGCGGCGCGAGCGGCACGGGCGGCGCGACCGCCACCGGCGGCGCTGGGTGCGTCCCCGATCCTCAGGCGACGACGTGCGCGAGCGGCAAGTGCGGGACCGTCATCAACAATTGCGCCGTGGGAGTCGCGTGTGGCGACACTTGTGGCAGCCGCGGCGCCGGCTGCGCCTGCGACACGACGACGCACCAATGCGAGGACGCGTTGTTCGCGGCCTGTGTGACAGGGTGTCCCAAGAAGATCGTCGTTGATGCCTGCGGCGTGGCGCGTCCCTGCGGCGTGAATTGCACAGGTACGTCGCGCTGCTGTGGCGACTCCTGTGTGCCGATGATCCAGTCGTGCATGTAGGCGGCTTTCGCCGTTTGGGGGCCTCCCAGAGCAGCAGGTCCAGGTCCACGAGCGTCCGCGAAGCGTCGTCCTTGGCGCTCTGGCCCCTGCCGAGGAGCCAATCCTGCGTGTCCATCGGAAGGTGAAGGCCGGGCGAGGACTACGGCTATCAAAAGTTCCACGACATTACTGGCTTGTAGCAGGCGATCGGAACCACAGCCGCCACCACGGCCCTTCCCGCCAGAGCCACCCCCGCTAGCCCGCAGCGGCCTACGAGCCGGCGGGCCGCCCCTGGCGGCCTTGCTGGACGTTCAGGCGGCGAACGAGGCGAAGGTGGTGGCGGTGGTGAACGGCGGCGCATGGCAGGCGGCGTCGGTCGCGGGCAAGGAGGTCGTGGCTCGGCTGGCCAGGCGGGGAGCCGCCTACCAGTTGTTCCCCGTCGCAGCTGCCGAAGGGGCGGGCAAGAGCACGGTGAAGGGCACGTTGGACGGGAAGGTTCGCGAGGAGTGCGCTGACTTCTTCGTGGAGTTGGCTGCGCCCGAGAAGGCCCGGGGCTTTGCCGTCGTGAACACCGCCGACGAGGCCGACGTGGTGGTGGCCGCTCCTCTGCAGGGCGCGAAGATCGAGCAGCGCGACGTCGTCGCGGTGGCGACGGTGATCGAACGGGTGGCCAAGATCAAGATCAAGCCTAGGATCGAGCGCGCCTATCACGTCGATCTCGATGGCAACGGCAAGCTGGAGACGGTCCTCCAAGCAACGCACCCGGATCTTCTGGGTGATCCTCCGAAGTACAAGCGCCAATACCATTCGCTGGTCGTCGTGATCCCAGACGGAGATGGCCAGCCCGCTTTCGCCGGCTACCTCCAGGCGGCAAGCGACTGGGCGGAATTTCAGGTCCTGTCGGTCGATTCGGTCGCCGACGTCGATCGTGATGGCAAGCGCGGGTTGCTGCTTCGGGTGCGGCACGTCGAGGGCTGGCAAACCCAGGTCTTCCGCTACGATGGGAAGGCGCTCAAGGAGTTGTTTCGCTCCGTCGGAGGAGAAGGGCAGTGCCCGGAAGCCGGCGCAGGGTCCGAATGAACACCGGCGACGACCGCAAAGACCCAAACTGGGAACCGCCCGCGCCGCTACCTGGGATGAGCGCCCGCAGCATGACCAACCTCCTGACCCGACGCATCGCCACTGGCGTCGTGTTGCACGTGCTGAGCCCCATCAGGCAGACCCTGCCCTGGTTGCGTTCGCGGCGATACTGGGAGCAAGCGGGCGTGGACGTCTTCACGTCGGGGGTGGTGCCGGGGTGCGCCTGTTCGGGAATCCGCGCCGGGACATGCCGCTCGAGCTCGTCGCGGCCGGGCGTTCGAGAGCGGCCTCGTTCTGCTCGAGTACCGCTTGCCTGCGCGATGTGAGCCAGCCGCAAGCATCCGGAGGCGCAGCCGCTACTCCGGCGAGTTCCAGCCCCCGACCTCGGCGACCAGGCGGTCGGACTCGGGGGGGCCCCAGGTCCCGGGCTCGTAGTCGTAGAGGGGGCCTGCCTCGTAGAGGATGGGATCGACGATGGCCCAGGCGGCCTCGACGACGTCCTGGCGCGCGAACAGCGTGGCGTCGCCCGCCATCGCGTCCCCGAGCAGCCGCTCGTACGCGTCCATGCGGCCGTCCTTGCCCTGCTCGGGCTCCTCGGTGACCGACAGCTCGACGGGGCGCCCGTGCATCCCTTCGCCCGTGGCCTTGGCCCGCGCCTGCAACGAGATCGACACCTCGGGGCTCAGGCGGAAGCGCACGGAGTTCCCTTGCGCCGGCCTGGCCTCGCTGAAGACGACCGGCGGCGCGTGCTTGAACTCCACCACGACCTCCGTGACCGTCTTCGCGAGGCACTTGCCAGCCCGCACGTAGAACGGGACGCCGGCCCAACGCCAGGAGTCGACGTCGAGCCGCAACGCCGCGTAGGTCGGCACGTACGAGTCGTTCGCCACGTCGACCTCGCTGCGGTAGCCGCGAAACTGGCCGCGGATCAGGCTCTCGGCGTCGAGCGGGCGGGTGGTGCGCAGGATCTTGGCCTGCTCGTCGCGGATGGCCTCGTCGTAGGCGCCCGATGGGGCCTCCATCGCCAGGTAGCTGACGATCTGCAACAGGTGGTTCTGGATCACGTCGCGCACCACGCCGGTCTCCTCGTAGAACTTGCCGCGACCCTTGACGCCGAAGCTCTCCGCCATCGTGATCTGGACGTTCTCGACGTAGTTGCGGTTCCAGATCGGCTCGAGGAACGCGTTCGCGAAGCGAAAGTACAGGATGTTCTGCACTGCCTCCTTGCCGAGGTAGTGATCGATGCGAAAGATGCTCTCCTCCGGAAACACCTTGTGGAGCGTCTCGTTCAGCGCGCGCGCCGACTCGAGGTCGCGGCCGAAAGGCTTCTCGAGGATGACGCGCGCGTTCGTGGTCAGGTTCGCGGCGCGCAGGCGCTCGACCAGGTTCTCGAACGCGCTTGGCGGGATGGCCAGGTAGTGCGCCGGGTGCGTCGCGCCCTTCAGCGCGTCGCAGACCTTGCGAAACGTCTCGGGGTCATTGTAGTCGCCCTGGACGTAACGCATGTTCTCGATCAGCGTGCGCATGGCGCCCTGATCGATTCCGCCGCCGAACTCGGTGACGCTGGCCTTGGCGCGCGCGACGAGGTCATCGAGGCTGCGCATGGATTTGGCGACCCCGACGACGGGAAACGTCAACCGCCCGCGCCGCGCCATCGCGTGCAGGGCGGGAAAGATCTTCTTGTATGCCAGATCGCCCGTCGCCCCGAAGAACACCAGGGCGTCCGACACTGGCCGGCCGTTGTGTGACAGTCTCCCGCTTCGATCGCTGACTGTGGTCATGAGGCGGCAAGCATGACCCGAACTCCGCCGAGTTGAAAGGCAGCACGACCTCCTATGCGCCGGAGCGGCTCTGTTCGCGACGCGGGTGACCGGGCTGCGCGGCTCCTAGGGCCAGAAGTGGCTGGCCATCCGCGCGGCGAACGCCGACCCGCTCTCCACCGGCTTCACGCGGGCGCTCCGGGCCGCGAGCGGGGCGAACGGGGACGGCACCCGGCCGAGCCTCGCTCCGTAGTTGGACAACGCGTAGCCGAACGGCGCCTGGCGCGCCGCCGCCAGGTCGGCCGGGGACACCTTCAAGCCGCGTGGCGCAGGCGCGAAGTCCGCGGTGGGTGTGCCCGTCAGCGTCCCTGACACGTAGACGCCGTTGCCGGTCGTCCGGCCGCTGATGGTGTAGACGACCTTCGCGACGGCGGGGAACAGCGGCGCGACCACCGCGTCGGCGCTGAGTTGCACCTGCATGGGCTGGCTCGGCGCGCCCGCCGCCGAGAGCAGCGCGTACTTGAGATCGGCCGTGAAGAAGGTCGACTCGAGGTTCTCCTGATAGAGGAGGCCGGTCTTGACGTCGTTGAAGCTCACCGGTGACTTCGAGAACGTGTGCGGGGCGCACTCGGTAATTGGCGTCACCTGGCCGTCCACCGCGGTGACGTTCGCCGCCGCGTCCAGCGTCACCTGCACCCACTCGACGGCGGTGCCGGCGCTGCTCACCGCGGCGCTTCGATCCGCGGTGGCCGTCGGAGCCACGGTGCACTTCCCGGTGCCGTCCGCCTTCGAGCTCTTCAGATCGATCAGGTAGCTCTGAACCGTGGGATCGGGTTGGATGAGCGTCGTCGAGTAAAGCACCGTTCCCGAGTCGTGGACGTCGATCATTCCGATGACGTCCTTCGTCTCGAGGGCCTTCGTGGTGGTGGTCGGGCTGCCGATGTCGGTGATGCTGTTCAAGTCGGTGCCGTAGGTCGTCGTCGACAACGCGGTGGGAGCGGTCAACGTGAACAGGCCCTTCGTGCCGTACGACGAGTAGTCCCAAACATCGGCTTGCACGGTCTGCGGCGGCGTTCCCGCAGGATACGGGGCCGTTTGCAGGGTGCCGGTGGTGAAACCGCTCGCGTCCGTCGTCGGCGTCGACAACCAAAAGAGGCGCGTGCCATCCGTCGAGATGCTCCACGCCGTCACGCCCGAGGCGATGGTCGCGCGGGTCGTGGCGTCGCCGAGCTTCTGCGTCTTGACGTCCTCCGCCGGTGCGGTCGTCGGGACGGACCACAGGACCGACATGCCGTCGGGCGAGAACGTGATTCCGCTCGAGGCTGCCCCCAGCACGTCGAGCATCGGCAGGTTCGGGCCCGCCTGGGTCGCGATCGCGCCCGCGTAGGCCGTGTTCGTCGACGTGGCGATGCAGATGACCGCGGGCGCCGTCTCCGAGGCCAGCGAACAGCTCACGGGCTGCGCGGTGCTGTGCGGGAGCAGGACCCTGCCGGCGGTCCAGCCGGGCCTCCAAGCGTAGACCGACGTCGCGTCGTAATAGATGAGGGTCTGGCCCAGAAAGCCGAACGTCACGTCCGTGTCGCTCTGGTTGGTGTCGATGTTCGTGCTCACCGTCACGCAGTTGGCATCGCCGGCGGCGCAGGTGATCGGTGTGCCCGCGAGCGCCTTCGTGACGTTGAAGACGGCGAGGGCGACCGCGCTGCCGCTCGCGCCTGGCGTGAAGATGCCGCACCACTGGTCAGGGGCCGCCGCGCCCGCGGCCGTCGTGGCCGAGGAGCAGCTGTTGCCGGGCCCCACGAGCAGCGTGTTGCCCCCGAACAGGAGGGTGCTCCCCGCGGCGGGCGGCGCCGTGGGAAGCGTGGCCCCGCCGGCGGCGCCCGCGCCCGTGCTGCCACCAGTCAACCCCGCGCCCGAGCCCCCCGTACCCACCGCGCCCTTGCCCGCTGTCCCATTGCCATCGAAGGCCGCGGCGTCTGGGTAATTCTGCTTGGCGCTGCCACCGCCGCCACATCCCACCTGCGTTCCAAGACCGAATGCCAGGACGACCAGAAGCCGGGACGCTCGCGGCGATGCCTTCTTCATTTTGCGGACCTCTCGTTTCGGGGTTTGCGCGCGGGTGCAATTCGACACCCGATGGGCCGGAGGCGCAAGGCCGAACCGCCGCTGATCCGAGCCGCGCTGCATGATTTTCAAACTTGCGAGGGCTATTTTGTGCTTGTGCCTCAGACCCGAAATGACTGTCCAGGATCGCGCCGGCCTCGGCGACAAGGACGAGGCGCGAGGAGGGCGCATAGCCGTAGCCATGTAACCGACGAGCAACGAAGTCATTGCCGTCGAGGACAAGCGAGGCCGGATAGCCATTTCGGGTCTGAGGCACTAGCGGTCGGCCCCCCCGAGCGCGCGCGCCCGGCGGCGACCCGCCGCCGACCTGGAGCGCCGACGCGAGGCTGGTGGCTGCGCGCGCCTGACGTCACCCACGCCGTAGTATGCTCCCGCGCGGCGGAGGCCCCATGCCGAGCACGGAACGCGATCTGTGGATCACCGGTGACCTGGTCACGAAAGAGATCTCGATCGAGCGCATCAAGGGGCAGGAGTCACTGGGGACGCCCTTCGAGTACGAGCTGACCCTGTTGAGCGAGTCCGCCACCGTCGATTTTTCGACGTTCATCGGCGAGACCATCACCGCGCACCTGACCACGGAGGCCGACGAGCCGCGCCACTTCAACGGTTACGTCACGAAGGTGGCGCTCGTGGACACCTTCGATCGTTTCGCGCGCTACCGCTTGACGGTGCGTCCGTTCGTCTGGTTGCTCTCGCCGCGGGTGAACAGCCGCATCTTCCAGCACCTGAGCGTCCCCGACATCGTGAAGAAGCTGTTCCGCGAGCACGGCTTCGACGACGGGTTCGAGGACGCCACCTCGGGGTCGTATCCGGCGCTCGACTACGTGGTCCAGTACCGCGAGTCGGACTTCGCGTTCGTCAGCCGCCTGCTGGAGGGGGCCGGAATCTATTACTTCTTCAAGCACACCGAGGACCACCACAAGCTGGTGCTGGCCGACTCGGAGAGCGCCCACGCCCCGGCGCCCCACTACGCCACCGTCCCGTTCCGCGCCGCGACCCGGGGCCTCCCGTGGCGCGTGGATCACGTCGATTCCTGGGCGATGGAGCAGCGGCTCCGGCCGGGCGCCTTCGCGAGCGACGACTTCAACTTCGAGAAGCCGAAGCTGGAGCTGCTGGCCCGGGCGAAGGCCAAGGCGCGGCACAAGCAGGGCGACCAGGAGGTCTACGAGTACCCGGGCGGGTTCGAGACGAACGCGGACGCCGAGACGAACGTGCGCACCCGGCTGCAGGAGTTGACGAAGGATGTCGAGACGGTCTCGGCGTCCGGCGTCGTGCGCGGGCTGGGCGCGGGTCACGTCTTCACGCTGGAAGATTTTCCCCTCGACAGCCAGAACAAGAAGTACCTGCTGACGACCGCCCACTTCGAGGCCTCGGTCAACGCGCACGAGAGCGGAGGCGCGGAGGAGCTGGTGACCTTCCGCCTCGCGTTCGAGGCCATCGACAGCCTGGTCCCGTTTCGCCCGACGCGCGCCACGCCGTTGCCCCGCATCGAGGGACCCCAGACGGCGATCGTCGTGGGGGGCGCTGGCGAGGAGATCTGGACCGACAAGTACGGTCGCGTGAAGGTGCAGTTCCACTGGGACCGCGAAGGCAAGCACGACGAGAACAGCTCGTGCTGGGTGCGCGTGTCCCAGGGGTGGGCGGGCGGCCAGTGGGGCGCCATTCACGTGCCGCGGATCGGGCAGGAGGTGGTGGTCGACTTCCTGGAGGGCGATCCCGACCGCCCGATCATCGTGGGACGGGTCTACAACGGGGAGAACGGCGTCCCCTACGCGCTGCCAGCCAACAAGACCCAGAGCGGGATCAAGAGCCGCAGCTCCGCGGGGGGCGGCCCCGCCAACTTCAACGAGCTTCGCTTCGAGGACAAGAAGGGCTCCGAGCACGTCTACCTGCACGCCGAGAAGGACCTGCTGATCCTGGTGGAGCACGATGAGCGCCGCCAGGTCGGCCACGACAGGGTCAAGGAGGTCACGAACGACGAGACGACGTCGATCGGGGGGAATCGGACGGAGACGGTGGGCAAGAACGAGAGCATCACCATCGACGGCGACCGGGAGGAGACGGTGAGCAAGAGCGAGACGGTGACCGTGTCCCTCTCGCGCGGCCACACGGTCGGGGTGGCGGAGTCTCTCAGCGTCGGGGGAGCGCGGTCAGTGTCGGTGGGCGCCAACGAATCGACGAGCGTGGGCGGGTCGCAGAGCGTGAGCGTTGGTGGGAGTCAGAGCCTGGCAGTCGGTGGAAGCCAGACCCTGGACGTGGGCAGCGATCAAGCGGTCACGATCGGGGGCGGCAGGGCGCTGACCATCGCCAAGGACGACAGCGTGACCATCGACGGGCGATACACCGAGAACATTTCCAAGGATGGGACGCTGACCGTCGGCAAGAAGATGCTGATCGACGCAGGCGACGAGCTGACCATCAAGAGCGGCGACGCCAGCATCGTCTTGAAGAAGAACGGCGACATCACGATCAAGGGCAAGAACATCGCGCTCGATGGCAGCGGAAAGATCAACATCAAGGCCAGCGGCGACGTCATCGTCAAGGGCAGCAAGATCTCGGGCAACTGATCGCCCTACGATAGGATCCCAGCATCGTGGCAGCGAAACGAAGAGAAGCGGCGCCTCGGGCCGAGCGCGCGCCCACCAAGCACGCACCGTCGGCGGGCGCGTCGCAAGCCCAGGCTGGAGCATCGCCGGTCCTCGTGGGGCGCTTGCTGGCGGGCAGCACGCCGGCGTCGCCGTTGGTTGACTTCCCGGGCAACGCCGCCGGGCCCGTGCGCGCGCGAACGACGTTGGCGATCGAAGCGGCCGTCATCGATCGGGCGGTGGTGACCGGCCAGGGCGTCGTGCTGGTGTTCGAGAACGGCGACGTGCGGCTTCCCATCGTCACCGGGCTGATCTGGTCGGGGCAGGTGGTCACGCCTTTTCAGGAGCTGCTGGTGTCGCCGCGCGCGGCGTCGGAGGCGTCCCGCGGCGCGAAGGCGCCGTTCGAGGCCCGGCTGGACGGCGACCGCGTCGTTCTGGAAGCGAAGCGGGAGGTCATCCTGAAGTGTGGTGAGGCCAGCATCACCCTGCGCAGCGACGGTAGGATGGTGCTCCGCGGGGCCCACGTCGAGACCTACGCGAAGGGCCTCAACCGCATCAAAGGTGGCTCCGTGAAGATCAACTGACCCAATGCCGACCGCGAGACCGATCATCTGGGGCATCTTCGAGGAGCACCTCGACGAGGCGGCGTTCCTGTTCGGGCAATGGGAGCGGGCCATGAACGCCGCGAACTACACCCTCGACGAGGTCATCGACGGCCCGGAGGATCGGTTGCTCGCGCACCTCGACGGGTTGGTGCTCGGCGGCAAGCGCGTGGCGGACAGGTTCCTGATCCCGGCGTTGGCGGACGAGGATCCAGGGAAGGTGTGGGCCGCCGCCTGGGCGCTCGTGCATGCCGAGGACGGCGACTCCCTCGATCTCGTGGTCGACGCCCTTGCCAAGGCCGAAAAGAGGGAGGCGCGGGCCGCGATTGGGCGGGCCTTCGAGTTGAGCCACCGCGGCGATTTGCGGGAGCGCCTGCTGCCGCTCCTGGCGGCGGGCGCGCCGGAGATTCAGGCGGTCGTCGTCAACGTGCTGTCGATACGGTGGGCGTGGCTCGAGCGGGGGCGGCCTGCGCCTGCTGACTTCCCGCTGGAGGCTGTCCTCGAGACACGCCATCCAGAATTGCTCATCGCCGGGTTGCGCGCGTTGGGCCGGGCGCCGGATCCCGCCTATGCGCGCTTCGTGGCGAGGTCGCTCGCGTCGCCTTACGTCGCGATTCGCGACGCGGCCATCGAGACGGGAATGCTGCTTGGGATGCGCGACGCATGGAAGATCTGCAGCAAGCTGGTCGCCCGGAACGCGATGGGCACGCGACTGCCGCTGGCGCTGCTGGCACTGGGCGGCGAACCCGTTGATCTGAAAGCGGTCATTCACAGGCTCGAGGTCGATTCGATGCGCCGTGACGCCCTGTGGGCGCTCGGCTTCTCCGGAAGCGCCGAGGCCGCCGAGGCGGTGGTGGGCTTCGTGGCGGACGAAGCGCTCGGGAGGCTGGCGGGCGAATCCCTGGCCACGATAACCGGCCTCCGAGTGGTGGGTCGGTTCGCTCAGATCGGAAGCACCGACAATGCCGCCCCAACCGACGCGGACGAGGATGACGAGGGGCCCCTACCCGCGATCGAGCCGGAGGAACACTTGCCCGCTCCGAACGCCGCGGCGGTCGGGGCGTGGTGGAAGCAGGCCAAACCCGGGTTTGATCCGGACATCCGTTTCGCGTACGGCACGCCGATCACGACCGAGGTGCTACAGCACGCCATTGCGGCGGGCCCGACGTGGAGAAGGCGCGCCTGGTGTCTCGAGGTGGCGATGCGCGGCGGGGGCTACGTCGATGCAGAGGGGTGGGCACGACATCAAAAGGAGGTGGTCAGCCGACCGCTGTCCCCGATGCGTTTCGACTCGTCGCTGCCCACCCTATGCAAGCTGTGAGGCGCTCAGGCCAGGGGAAGGTGAGGGTAGGCTCGCGGCCGAAACGGTGCGTACGCTCCGCTCCGCAAGGGCCCTGGGCACCCCTGGAGCTCGTAGTCCGTCGAGATTCCAGCTCGCTCGGCGAGCGCCAGGAAGGCAAGCCCCTCGACGGAGACCCAGCGGTTCGGCGCGAACCAGTAGTTGGACGCCAGGATGGACGGGGTGTTGGGATCGGTCATCTTGCGCGCTCGCTCCTCGTTGGCCCGCAGCAATGCCAGCAGCGCCTCCTCCAGCTCGGCCGCGTCTCCGCCCGCGAGGGCGGAGGCGACATCGAGGCGCAGGTCCTTGCCGCCCTCCAGCGCCTTGCGCCACCGCGTCAGCACCCCGGCCGGATTCACCTGGCGAAGCACGCAGCCAAGGAACATCCCGTAACAGAAGTCGTCCTCGTACTCCTCGCCCTCGACCCAGCTGTCCGACGCGAGGGCGCACAGCTGTTCAGCGAGCGGCCATTGCCGCGCGACGATGGCGTCCTGGACCGGGGCGATGAAGCTGGCGCGTCGCGCGCGAGTCGCCGCCCGGGCGCCGCCGGTGAGGGTGCCGAGGTAGTGCTTGCGGGCCAGCGGCGAGTGCAGCAACCAGTGGAAGAAGTCATCGGTGTTGCCGTCGTCGGCGAACAGGCAGATCGCCAGGGCTCGATAGTGGAGGCACATGTCCTCGATGATTGGGCCGAGCTCCGCCTGTCCCGCGGGGCTCTCCGCGCTCTCGGTGAGCCAGTCCAGATAGGACACGATCTTTGGCCCGAGGACATCGGGGGTCGTGGGCTCAGAATTCATAGCCAGCGATCTCGCGGAGCTCGAAGCCCGTCAGCTCGAGCTTGCCCAGGGCCTCCGCGAGGTCGGCGCGGACCAGGGGGTACCTGCGGTACTGAGCGGGCCTGAACAGCATGAGCTCGGCGGGGATGAGGGCGGGGTCGAGGACCATCTTCTTCATGAACTGAAAGATCGCCGGATTGATGGGGCTGCGGGAGCCCTTCGACTTCTTTTCGTCGAGGCAGGGTGGGTGGTTCAGCTGATTGATGACGTAGTACGGCGCCTTCTCGGTGCGCCCGCGGTGATTGATGATCTTCACGGGGAGCACTTCGTTCTGGAACAGGGCGCCCGGGGTCGACTCGAGCGCCGCCTTGAACCGAGCCGACACCACCAGCAACGAGCTGGTGTTGGCGAGCGAATCGACCAGGCGAATGTCGTCCGGAAACGTCTCGTTCATGGTGAACGAAGCGTCGTCCGGAAACCCCTCGATGCAGGAGACGCCGACTTTGAGTCGGTGATCGCGCGGGACGTTGTCGATCGCGCGCAGCTGGCACGCGCCATTGGTGGCTTCGGTCCTCAGGATCAAGTATTTCATCGTCGGTGACACTCCTCCGCGGGTCGGTAGGTTCGCGTTATGCCATCTTGAATTGAGCGAACCGGCGCGCTTTCCAGTCCTCGATGGTCTGCCCGACCTTCGCTTGTAGCTTGCCGCGGTAGGTGTCGCTGATTGCCTGGATGGCCGCGCCCAGATCGGTTGCGCTGGTCGGTTCGTGATTCTCGTGCTCCACCTCGAGATCCGCCCACACGTCATTGAGATCAGCCTCGACCTGACCGTTGTAGACGTTGTGTCCCCAGGTAGCCGCCGGGATATGAATGGGGTACTTGGGTGTGGTCATGTTCTTCCAGGGCGGCTTTATCCAGGCTGGGCGTCCCACGTCGATTCCTCGCCGATCCATGCTCCGGAATACCATTTGGTACGATTCGAAGACAGGCATCCCGAGGAGGTTTTTCCCGGCGTTGACGTCCCAGTTCGTGAAGAAAGCGAGCGCGCGCTTGTATTCGGGGGGCTTGCCCTTCAAGTAAGTAATGAGCGACATTCGTAGCGAAGTGCAGGGGACGACGTGGTGTGCGTTGTTCTTCGGGCCCTTGTACCCGGTCTTGCAGTTGTTGCGGTAGTTGTCGCTCTTGATGTCCTTGAACGTCTTCTTCTTGCTGACGCCCAGCGGTGGACCGTGCTTCTTGGCCATGGAACATCTTCCTCAGCTCGAGGGCGCGCGGACCGCGATCACGGCCCGGCCGCCGGCGTCGTCCTGCAGGCAAACGAGCGCTCGCGGCGCCGGGGAATACCGGCGGGCCCAGGCGTGCGCCAACATTGCGATGGAGATACATCCCGTCGCGGCGCCCGTATCGCCGAAGGCGAGGCAGGGGAGCCACACGGGAACACCGGTGATGTCGTTCGTGGGGCGAAGCCGCAGCAGCATGTCGGACCAGACGCGCGCGCGATGTTCGTCACCGTTGAGGTTCGTGACCAGGGGGCCGCGAAACGGTTCGCCGGCCGACGTCGCGAGGGTCTGCGCGACTGCGCCCGCGAACGCACCTTCGCCATCGGCTTGCGTGCCGTTCGACGCGAAGGATGGCCGGCCGGTGGCGGTCGTCTGCGCCACCAGGAGTGCCCCGACCTCCGAGCCCCGCGCGGTGACACCGCGAGCGGGCTCCAGCACGAAGAACGCCGCCGCCTCGCCTGGAATCATCCCGACAGGAATCGCCGCGGTCTTCACCATGCGCAGATCGAGCAGGGCTTCGAGCGTGCTCGGATCCACCAGCGAGTCGACGGCCCCGATGACACAGCGATCGCAGGCTCGACTCGACAGCCATTCCTGCGCCTGGACCAGCGCCGGAACGAGGCCGACACATGTCGAGCGAATAGTTGCCCTGAGCGATGGCTCCACGGAGAGCGCGGACCGGCGCACGATGGTCGCGAGCAATGCTTCCGTGATTCGCTCGTCCAGGGCCTTCTCGCGCGCCACCAGCGACTCGAGCTCCAGCGGATCCGTGTCCGGGGAATTGCGCGCCTGCTCGATGGCCGCGGCGGAATAAACCGCCGATCCCGCCAGGAGAATGAACCCGAGCCGCCCCTCGCCGAGGCGGGGCGTACGGCTCTTCAGGTCATCCAGCCCCGCGGCCGCGATCTGCGCGAGGCGGGCGAATCCGAAGAGTCCATGGGCCACCAGCGGGACGCGGTGCCCGACGATGGGAACGGGCTCGCCGCCCTCTTCTTCCGCCTGGAAGAAGTCGTCCAGCTCTTCCGCGCGCCGCAGCCCGGCGCGGGCCGCCGCGCAACTGGTCACGGCGTCGAGACCGAGGGGTGAGACCATCCCTATTCCCGTGACCGCGAGCATCCTCTAGTGCGCCCTTGCCGAGGCAAGTTCCCGCGGGCGATCCAAAGGACCCTCTGACGGTATTCGCGTTGGCGCGTGCGAGCTCTGCTCGCTCGCGCCGTACCGCGGGGGATTTAAAGGACCCTCTGAGGGTGCTTTTGTCATTCGCGTTGGCGCGTGCGAGCTCTGCTCGCTCGCGCCGTACCGCGGGGGATTTAAAGGACCCTCTGAGGGTCCTTTTCTCAATAGGCGTCGCCGCAAACGGAGCACAGCGGATCCTCAGGGGCCCCCATCGCGATGACCGGACCCTGCATCACGGGCACCGGGGGGGTGTTCTTGTCGTTGTGCAACATTAGGTCCATCGCGCGCGGGACGTTCTTGCCCTCGATCTGGACGTCGAAGGAGAAGTTCACGAATTCGGCCTTGCCCTTGACCTTGTTGGACGCGACGCCGAACAACGAGCCCGCCTCGTCGCCGGTGCTGACCATGAAGTTCGAGTCCTTCACGCAGACGGGGTTGCCGTCGCACGTCACCTGCTTCGCGCCCTGCGCCGTGTCGCTCGACTTCGCGATGTTCGGGTAAGGGATCGGAATCGGCGGCGCGGGTGGGGCGGGGGTCTTGCAGACGTCCGGGAACGCGATGGAGGTGCCGTTGCTCCCCGCGTGCACCACGCTCATGTTGTTCACACCAACCGTGACAGGCACGGGGACGATGTTATCCCGGAACGGCTTCCCCCGAAACTTCGATGCCGCGCACGTCGTGCGGGCCCGTGCGTAGCGTCAGGTTGCCCCGCCACAGCAGCATGACCCGGCGCTCGTCCGGTTCGATGATCACGGTGTCGAGGTTGAGCGGAACGGCCTGGGCGGCCCCGTCGACCAGGACCATGCGCACCCGAGGGGGCGGCACCCCGGGCAGCGAGAAGTGCAGCCGACCGCCAGGCGTGACCCCGACCGCGGCCACGGTTTCGTCGCCGCGCAGGTATCCCTCGGCGACCATGCCGGCCGAGGCCGCGTTCATGTGCCGACGGTCGAAGTCCTTCGCCAGCAGCGGCGCGCGATGGTTTTCCCAGGCTTCGTCGTAGGTTCCCGCCAGCCTCGCGCGCGGCTTCCAGTGCGGGGATACGAAGCCGAAGCCCATGGGCGGCGGCCTGTCCCCGAAGTTGGCGATCGGGGCGCGGGGGTCCTCGACGTTGGGCAGTCGGATCCCTTCCGCGAACCCGCCGTGACCGCGGAACCCCGTGCCCACGGGGTTCCGCGCCTCGAAGGTGTGCTTGCCCGGGTCCGGGTGACCGCGGTCCCAACCTCCGAAGGCCCGCTCGTAGATGAGCGGCATCTTCTCGAAGGGCCGCGGCTTCGTCGCCGAGACGACGCCCGCCGTCCGGAACCACACCCGGTCGCCGACGATGAGCGCCTGCTTCGACAGCTCCCCGACGCGAAGGCCCACGCGCATCTCGGTCGTGTTTGCCTGCGCCGCGTACGCGTGGCCGATCAGCACGACGTCCGTCGCTGGTTTGACGAACGCCACCTCGGGCTCGTACCTGTACGAGGACGTCTCGGGGTCGTCGCCCCAGCATTCACCGTCGAGGTTGGGCGGGATCTGGGCCTCGGCGCGGGCGCAGCGCCCGTCAGCGCCGATGCCGAACGTGGCCTTCACGAGGGGGACGACCAGCGGCCGAAGCTCCTCGTCGACGAGGTACAGCGCCTCGAACGCGAACGGCGTCCTGTTTTCGACCTCGGGATGGCCCATGGGCAGCGTGCGAGTCTATCAGTCTGGGCCTTTCGTCCCGCTGGCTCTGCTCGATTTTCGCGCGTGGATGGCCCAGGTTGATTGTGTCCACATCGGGATCGTAATATGTCCACATGGACATCGGGGTTCGCGAGCTGAAGCAGCGGCTGTCCGAGTTGCTGGACCGCGCCGCCCGCGGCGAGATCATTCGGGTGACCGATCGCGGGCGGCCGAAGGCGATCTTGGGGCCCGTCCCGGGGGGAGACCGCCTCGGGCTGGGCATCGCAGGCGGCTGGGTTCGCGCGGCCTCGAAGGCGCCGCCCGTCCCCGTGAAGCGGGTGGGGTCCAAGCTTCGGATCGCCGAGGCGCTCGACGAAGATCGGGGAACGTGAGCCTCTACGTCGACACGAGCGCGCTCCTCAAGCGCTACGTCGAGGAGCCTGACAGCGCGGCGGCGGAACAATACCTGTTGGCCGAGCCGACCTGGATCACCGCCCGCCACACGTGGGTGGAGGTGCGCCGAAATCTTTCCCGCCTGCTCGGGGGCAGGGCGCTCTCGGAAGCGCGCCGAAACTTCGAACGCGACTGGACCCGCACCAACGTCGTCGAGCTGGATGAGGCAACCTGCGAGATGGCGGCCACGCTGGCGGAGATCTCGGGCGCGCGAACCCTGGACGCGCTGCACCTGGCGGCGCTGCGGCGGGTGAGCGAAAACACCCTGCCTCTGCTCTCGTTCGACATTCGCCAGGCGCAGGCCGCCCGGTCCCTGGGGATCACGGTGCTGGGCGCTTAGCCCCGCCCCCGCGCGGGCTTTCCTTGACGCCAGCGATCCCTTGCCCGGATACTGATCGCGAGAACTCGATGATTGGCCCTGGGCAGGAACTAGGCGGCTACACGATCATCAAGCGGATCGGGCACGGCGGCATCGGCGAGGTGTACTTCGCCCAGCATCGTCGGGTCAACCGGCGCGCCGCCGTCAAGGTCTTGCTGCCCGAGCTGGCGCAGAAGGCGGCCGTGATGGAGGCGTTCTTCAAGGAGGCGCGCAACACCTCGCTGATCCGCCACCGCGGCATCGTCGAGATCCTCGACTGCGACATCGTCGACGGACAGCCGTTCGTCATCACCGAGTTCCTCGAGGGCGAGAGCCTCGGGGGCTATCTGGCGCGCAACGGCACGCTCGTGAACGATCTCGCGTTTCTCCTCGGCGTGATGGCGGGCGTCGCCGAGGCGGTCGAGGCCGCCCACGTCGCCGGCATCATGCACCGCGACCTGAAGCCGGAGAACATCTACCTGCATCTGGCGTCGCCGGCGGATCCGTCGGTCACCGTGAAGGTGCTCGACTTCGGCATCGCGAAGCTCTCGCGCGAGGACGGCGGACCTTCGCAGACGAAGACGGGGCTGTGGCTGACGCAGCCGACGTACATGTCGCCCGAGCAGTGCCGGGGCTCGGGCCGGACGGACCCGCGCTCCGACATCTACTCCCTCGGCTGCGTGTTCTACGAAGCGCTCTGTGGACAGCCCCCCTTCGGCTCCAAGGGGATCGCCGACATGATCGTGGCGCACGTGTCGCAGCCACCCAAGCCGCCGGTGAAGGTCGTCCCTGACCTGTCGCCGAAGTTGAGCTCGCTCATCCTGCGCATGCTGGCGAAGAAGCCCGAGGAGCGGCCGCAGTCGATGAGTCAGGTGGTGGGCACGTTGCGCGACTGCGCCCGGGCGCTGGGGATCGACTTCGAGGGGCAGCTTCAGCCGATCGTTCCCGTCGTGCGACCCACGGCCCTGCTGGGCGCCGCGCTGGCTGCCGCGCCGGCCCCGAAGGCGGTGGTGCCGGTCGCGGCGGGCGCGCCTCCCCCGACGTTCTCCGATCCGGTCATGGCGCCTGAAGCGTTCGCGGCGCCACTGCCGCCGAAGCCCCTCGCAGCGGACGCGCCGTCCGCGGCGCGCGCCGCCCCGCCTGCGGCGGCCGAGCGGGTCGTCACCGCCGAGATGCCGGCGATGTCTCCGCTCCACCTTCGGCCGGTGGAGGCGGGGACCGCCCCGGCGGAGGCCTCTGTCCCGCGCCCGCCCCGCGCCGTTCCGAAGACGCTCCTGGCAGGCGTCGACCACCGCCAGTTGATAGCGGACGCGACCGCCGCTGCCGCTGCGTCGTCTTCGCCCGCCGCCTCACCGGGCACCTCGGCGCCATCTCCGTCCAGCGCCGAACCACCCATCCAGGCCTTCGTCGGCGGAACGCTGTTTCTCGCGCCGAACCCGAACGTGCCAGAAGGCCTCGAGCCGGGGCAGCGTCCGGCAGGAACCGCCATTCGCGCCGTGGTGGGCGGCACGAAGATCATGGAGCGCTTCGAGGGCTCCTCGGACCACCCCGCCGCCGAAGGCGATGACGTCGGCGACGACGCCGATGCCGAGGGGGATGCCGGCGGAGACGAACCATCTCCTGGCGACGGTCGGTATGACCGGACGATCAGGGTTCCCTCGGCGAGGGCCGGTTGGTTTGGTCGCGCCATCCCCGCGCTCGGAGAGAAGCCGTACCTGCTCGCCGTGATAGGGGCCGGCGTCGTCGTGCTCGTGGCCGTGATCGGACTGTTGGTCCCGGGCGGTGGCAAGGCGTCGCGAACCGGCCACGGCAAGGCGCGAGACGACGTCCACGAGTCGAGCGGCGAGCAGGCGGCGGAGCCCGCGGCGCGCCAGCCAGAGATCGAGCCACCCGCGAGGCCGGCGGTCGTCGTGGCTCCGCCGGCAGCCTCCGCGCCCACCGCGCCGCAACCGCCTGTGCCGCCGGCCCTTGCGATGGTCCAGATCGACATCCAGGGGCTTGCGCCCGACACGATCGTGCTGGTCGACGACCACCCCGTGACCTTGCCCGCGCGCGTCCCGCGTGGTCCCGAGCTTCACCGGTTCAGCCTGCGTCCCCCGAGCGGCAGCGAGCGCACCATCGAGATCGACGGCACCCGCGACCGCGTCATCGAGCTCGTGATGGCGCCCGAGAGGAAGCAAGCGCCGCCACGGCCACCGGTCCGGGCTCCGGCCCATCCACACCCGCCCCGGGAGATTGTCAGGCCGGCCCCGGCCGCGGCGGCAGCCAAGAAGGCGGCGCGGGTCACGTCGGATCGGAAAGCGATCACCGATCTCTGAGCGAGGCGGGGCCGATTGGATCGAGCATGAAACCTCCGCGCGACCAAGGGGTTCCGGGACGTCCGAGGTCCGAGGCCGGAGGCCTCCCGGCCACAGGGTATTGGGTGTTAGGGTCGCGACATGGGTGATCTCCGATTGCAACCGCGCCCGCGCTCCGGCGTGGTGCTCGGCGTGCTGTGGGCGTTGGTCGTGGCGCCGGGAGGGGCCGGGTGCTCCTTCGTGCTCGTGGACAAGCCGCCGCCGCGGGCCGCGCGCACGCCGGGCTTCACCTGCACGCAGTCGCCCAGGTGGCCCGCCACCGACATCGGCCTTGCGCTGGCGGGGCTCGGCGAGTCCGTATACGCCGTCTCGAAGGGGAGCACGGCCTGGCCCGGCCTCGTGGCGGCGGCGATCTTCAGCGCTTCCGCCGCCACCGGCGTGTACAAGGTCAACGCATGCAACCGCGCCCTCGGTCATCCCTACGTTCCGCGCGCGCCGACCGCCCAACCCGACATGATGCCCGAGATGCCCTTCGGGCTCGCGCACGCGCCCGAGGGACCGCTCGAGCCGGGCGACAGCCCCTATGCCCGCCCCGCCGCCGCCGCGCCACAACATCCGCCGGCTGGGCTGATGCCCGAGAAACCGTCCCGGGATCAGCCGCAGTAGACGCGGCCATCGTTCTCATTTTTTGGTCGCGACCCAGGTGCCGTCGCAGTCGCCGGGGGGAAGTATCATGCTCCAGCTGCGGCAGCGCGTCCCTTGCGCCGGCGAAGCCGTCCTACGTGCCCTGCCCGATGGAAAAGCCACTTCCGTCAGCGGCGGAGCCGCGTCAGTGTTTCAGCTTGCGCGAGCCGTCGGCTTCGAATTCGTCGTCCGTCAGGAGCTTGCCGTCCTCGTCCCAGGTCTTGGCCCTGAGGCGCTTGTCGTCGGCGTAGTCCTCCACGCTGGCGGTCCGGCCGTTCTTCCACCAGCTCTTGCCCGGCCCCTGGCGCTTGCCGAGCTGGAACGCCGCCTCGGTCTCGGGCGCGCCGCTCTCGTAGTAGGAGCGGTGAACGCCTTGTTCGCACCAGTCGCGGTAGCCGTCGTACTTGCTCGCGCACAGCACCCACGCGCCTTCCCGCGAGACCTTGCCCGAGTCCCAGAACTCCTTGGTTTGCTTCTTCTTGGGGCCGTCGAAGCTCACCTCGCGCCGCGGGTTTCCATTCAAGAACAGCTCCGTCAGTTGTTTCATCTCTCCGGCCTTCCAGAGAATCTCCTTGACCACCTTGTTGCCGTCGGCCGCGTAGACCCGCTCGGGGCCGTCCTTGACTCCGCTGTCCCAGGTGATGGTCGAGGCCAGCTTGCCGTCCTTGGCGAGCTGACGCTCGAGGCCGTGTTTCTTCCCGTCCTTGAAGGCGACCTCGACGCGCGCCGCGTAGTCGCTGGTGCCGGCGCCTTCCTTCTGGATGACGCCGTCCTTCCAGGTCTGCACCGAGGTCACCTTGCCGGTCCCGTCGTAGATCGACGTGGTCACGGCGGCGTCGAAGCCGCACAACTTGCGTAGCTCCTTGTCGTCCCGCGCACCCGGCGTACACCGCAGGCGATAGACGTTGCCGTCCTCGCGCACGGTCAGCTCCCCGTGGCCGTCGGCGAACTTGCGGTCGTACTTCGCGAGCCTACCGCTCGGATGAAACTCCTTGTCCCATACGCGCTCTCCGTTCTCGTACCAGGACTGCGATTTCAGCTTGCCGTCCTCGATGGTTCGCTGCTCGCCGTGCATCTTGTCGTCGCGGTACGCGACGGACCAGCGGGTCTTGTCGCGAAAGTGGGTGACGAAGCCGGAGAGCTTTCGTCCCTGCCGGATGTCGAGGTCGATGACCAGGTCCTTGTCCTTCCAGCACTTGACCTTGGCGTCCTGGCGGCGGCGGCAGAACGCGTCGTACACGTTCTCGTTCCACTCCACCTTGTCGCCGTTCACCAGGCAATACGTCGTCGTGCTGGTCACCGGATTCGGCTGTTGCTCCACGGCGTGCCAGTCTTCGTCGTAGTACGGATCGTCCATCGACGGCTTCAGCCGCACCTTCAGCAGGGATTCGAACTGCTCGCGGCTGCGCAGGAAGGGGTCCTTCTCTTCGAACGCGCGGCCGACGGTGATGGTGCCCGCCGCCACGGTCAGTGAGCCGGTGGGTCCGGGGACGCCCATGCACGCGATCTTCGAGATGTGGGCCGCCTTCACCGCGGCCCTGCCCGCGTCGGACTTGCAGGCGTACCAGAGCAGCCGGACCGGCTCGGCGCACTCGAGTCGCCCGTCGGTCTGGTCGTAGAAGATGTCCTGGTTGTGCTTGCGCAACGAGTCCCCGTCGAACTTCACGGAGAGCGGCACACCGCAGGCCAGGGTCACCTTCGGAAGGATGTCCTCCTCGATTCGCCGCTGGCCACTCTCGGGTCCGTTGCCGGCGCGAGCGGGCGCCGCGAAGGCGGCGAGGAGGAAGCAAGCGGATACGGCGAGCCGACGAGACATGGGTCACCTCCGGAGGGACGTGGCTCGAGGACGAGCCGCGACTGTCCGAGGGTAGTTCAGCCCTGCGGCCGCAACAACGGCTTCGGCAGCGACGCCGCCCCCGTCTCGCGCTTGCGCAGGCGCGCCCACAGCGCGTCGAGCGACAGGGGTCCCGGGCCCACGAGCGCCACCCAGATGAAGAAGACGATGTAGCTCCACTCCTCGAACCCGAGCAGCGTCGAAAGCCCGTCGATGTCGGCGCGCTTGGCGGCGGCGATGGCCACCACCATGGTGAACGCCATAGGCAACGCCACGAGCCGCGTCCCCAGGCCTATCAGGAACAGGATGCCCCCGAAGAACTCCGTCCCGGCGGCCAGCCGCGCCTGGAAGGCGGGGGCCGGAATGTGCAGGCTGGCGAAGTACTCGACCGTGGAGGCGATGTTGTTCAGCTTGCCCCAGCCGGTGCCGATGAAGATGGAGCCCATCGTGATCCGCGCGAGGGTCGGGCCGATAAAGGAGAGCTTGTCACGGATCGCCGTGATTCGTTCGATTGCATTCTTGATGGATGTCAGCAACATGGTCATTCCTCCCGTTTCCGACCTTACGTGGCCGACCCCGAACGGTTACGTGAAATCTCCGCGGGATTCTAACGCGTAACCAGCGTGCCGCCCCGACGTAGGAGCGGCATGCCAAGACGAGCCTCGAATGGGGTGAAGATGGACCCGGGAATCGAACAGCGGCGCCTCGATGCGGACGGCCGGCGCGAGAACAACTGGAAGCGATTCGGTCCGTATCTTGCGGAGCGCCAGTGGGGCACCGTGCGCGAGGACTACTCCGCCGACGGCACCTGCTGGGACTATTTCCCCCACGACCACGCGCGCAGCCGCGTGTATCGCTGGGGCGAGGACGGCCTGCTCGGCATGTGCGACCGCCAGGGGCGCCTGTGCTTCTCGGTGGCGCTGTGGAATGGGGCCGATCCCATCCTCAAGGAGCGGCTCTTCGGGTTGACGGGACCGCAGGGGAACCACGGCGAGGACTGCAAGGAACAGTACTTCTACCTCGACTCCACCCCCACGCATTCTTACATGAAGGCGCTCTACAAGTACCCGCAGCGCGCCTACCCCTACGCCTGGCTGGTCGAGGAGAACGCCCGCCGCGGCAAGGCCCAGCCGGAGTTCGAGCTCGGCGACACCGGCGCGTTCGACGACGATCGGTACTTCGATGTGTTCGCGGAGTACGCGAAGGCCTCGCCCGACGACATCCTGATCACGCTCACCGTGGCGAACCGCGGCCCCGAGGCCGCACCCCTGACGCTCCTGCCGACGGTGTGGTTCCGCAACACGTGGTCGTGGGGGCGGGAGGGCGAGGGCTACACCGACAGGCCGCTCGTCGCCGCGACGAAGGACGGCCACATCGAGCTCGTCCACCCCGCCATGGGTCGGTACCGCCTGGCCGTCGAGCCCGATCCCCTGACGGGGCAGGCGCCGGAGCTCGTGTTCACCGAGAACGAGACGAACACCGCGCGCGTGTTCGGCGTCCCCAACGCCAACCCCTACGTGAAGGATGCGTTCCACGAGTACGTCGTCGGCGGCCGCGCCGGGTCCGTCAATCCCGAGCGTCGCGGAACCAAAGCGGCCGCCGTGTACCGCATGCTCGTGCCCGCGCGAGGCGAGGTGCGGGTGCGCCTGCGCCTGACGCTCGCCGACGAGCTGGTCGCGGGTCGTTCCCCGTTCGACGACTTCGACGAAGTCGTCGCGACCCGAAGGGCCGAGGCGGATCAGTTCTACGACGCGAAGACCGGACTGCTGTCGGCCGACGAGCGGCTGGCGGTGCGGCAGGCCTACGCCGGCCTGCTGTGGTCGAAGCAGTTCTTCCACTACGACGTACGAGCCTGGCTCGAGGGCGATCCCGCGCACCCCGCCCCACCGCGGAGCCGGAAGCTGGGCCGCAACGCCGAGTGGGGCCACCTCTACAACCGTGACGTGCTGTCGATGCCGGACAAGTGGGAGTACCCCTGGTTCGCGGCCTGGGATCTGGCGTTCCACATGATCCCGTTCGCGCGGATCGATCCCGGCTTCGCGAAGGAGCAGCTCCTGCTGCTGACCCGCGAGTGGTACATGCACCCGAACGGGCAGCTGCCGGCCTACGAGTTCGCGTTCGGTGACGTCAACCCGCCGGTCCACGCCTGGGCCGCCTGGCGCGTCTACAAGATCGCGGTAGACGGCGAGGGCAAGCGCGACCGCGTGTTCCTCGGGCGCATGTTCAAGAAGCTGCTCTTGAACTTCACCTGGTGGGTCAACCGCAAGGACGCGGAGGGACGCAACCTGTTTTCGGGTGGCTTCCTGGGGCTCGACAACATCGGCGTGTTCGATCGCTCGCGGCCGCTGCCGACGGGAGGCCACCTGGAGCAGGCGGACGGGACGGCGTGGATGGCGTTCTTCTGCGCCACGATGCTGTCGATGGCGATCGAGCTGGCCAAGACCGATCCGTCGTACGAGGACATGGCGTCGAAGTTCTTCGAGCACTTCGTCCACATCACGGACGCGATGAACGCGCTCGGGGGCAACGGGCTGTGGGACGAGCAGGACGGGTTCTTCTACGACAAGTTGCACGCGCAGGGGCAGGAACAACCGCTGCGTGTCCGTTCGCTGGTGGGCCTCTTGCCCATCATCGCCGTCGAGGTGCTGGAGGACGAGGCCATGGCCGGGTTGCCCGCGTTCCGGCGCCGCATGCGCTGGTTCCTCGAGAACCGCCGCGATCTCGCGGGCCACGTCAGCACGTCGGCGGCCGACACCGGCCACGGCCACATGTTGCTGGCGATTCCATCGCGCGAGCGGCTGGTGAAGGTGCTGCGCTACATGCTGGACGAGTCGGAGTTCCTGTCGCCGTACGGCATTCGCTCGGTGTCGAAGGTGCACGAGCGCGCGCCCTACCGGTTCTTCCACGGCGGCGAGGAGTTTCGCGTCGACTACGTGCCCGGGGAGTCCGACACGGGCCTGTTCGGCGGCAACTCGAACTGGCGGGGTCCGATCTGGATGCCGGTGAATTACCTGCTCGTCGAGGCCCTGGAGCGATACCACCACTTCTACGGCGACAGCCTGCGCGTCGAGTGCCCGGTGGGCTCGGGGAAGTACTTGAACCTGAAGGACGTGGCGCGCGAGATCTCCGGGCGCCTGGGACGGATCTTTCTCGCGGGCGAGGGTGGCCACCGGCCTTGCCACGCGGGCGATCCGCGCTTCGCGGAGGATCCGAACTGGAACGAGCTGGTGCTGTTTCACGAGTATTTTCACGGCGAGACCGGCCGGGGCGTCGGGGCCAGCCACCAGACGGGATGGACCGCGCTGGCGATCCGGTTCATCGAGGACATCGCGCGGGCGCGCGCCGAGGCGACCGAGGACGCGGGCGCGGCAGCCGCCGCGAAGCTCGCCGCCGCCTCCGGCACCTCCGTGGCGGTCGTCCCCGCCGTGGGGGCGGGGGCGCCATGAGCGACCCGCGACGGCGCGAGTGGCTGGAGACCGACGGCCTCGGTGGATTCGCCTCCGGCACCGTCTCGGGCGTGCGGACCCGCCGCTACCACGGCCTGCTGGTGACCGCGACGGCGCCGCCGGTGGGGCGCATGGTGCTGGTCGCCGGGCTCGACGCCACCGTCGAGACGCCGGGGGGGCGCTGGTCCCTCAGCACCCAGCGCTACACGCCCGACGTGACCGATGGCGACGGCGAACGCCACCTGGAATCGTTCACCAGCGAGCCGTGGCCGACGTGGATCTTCCGCCTGCCCGACGGGACGCGCATCGTTCACGAGATCTTGATGCGCACGGGCGCTCCCCAGACGTTCCTGTCGTGGCGGCTCTTGTCCCCGTCACGCGGACCGACGCCCGAACGTGACCTCGCCTGGGCGAAGCTGGCGGTGCGGCCGTTTCTCGCCGGGCGCGACTTTCACGCGCTGATGCGCGAGAACCCCGCGTTCTCGTTCGATCCGGAGATTCATGACGGCCACTTTCGCTTCCGGCCTTACGGGAGCGGCCCGACGATCGTCGTCTCGTCGAGCGGTCTCTACCAGCACCAGCCACACTGGTACCGCGGCTTCCTCTACGACGAGGAGCGCGCCCGCGGGCTCGACTTCGAGGAGGATCTCGGCTCGCCCGGGGCCTGGTCGTTCGAGCTGCGCGACGGCGAGGCGGCGCTGGTGCTGTCAGCCGAGCGTGGCGTGCGCGATCCCGCGGTCGTGCCCGCGCGCCAGGCCCTCGAGGTCGCGCGCGAGGTGGAGAGCGCGCGGCGCGCCACCCTGGGCACGGCGCTCGATCGCGCGGCCGAGCAATACGTGGTGGCCCGCGGCACGGGCCGCACCATCATCGCGGGGTACCCGTGGTTCGGCGACTGGGGGCGCGACACCTTCATCGCGCTGCGCGGCCTGTGCCTGGCGCGCGGCCGGATCGGCGAGGCCGTCGAGGTGCTGTCCGCGTGGACCAGCCTCGTCTCCGAGGGGATGTTGCCCAACTACTTTCCCGACGGGACGGGCCAGCCCGAGTACAACGCGGTCGACGCGTCGCTGTGGTTCGTCATCGATGTGGCGGAGGCCATCACCGCGGCGGGCGCGTCGCTCGACGGTGCCGTCCGCCGCAAGCTGGTCGACGCCGCGGAGGCCATCTTGAACGGCTACGCGCGCGGCACCCGCTACGGCATCGGCGCCACCGCGGACGGCCTGCTGGCGGCGGGCGTGCGGGGACAGCAGCTGACGTGGATGGACGCGCGCGTCGACGGGCGCGAGATCACGCCGCGCATCGGGAAGCCGGTGGAGATCCAGGCGCTGTGGCTGAACGCGCTGGCGCTGGCGGCGGGGTGGGGGACCGCGTCGGCGTCGAGGTGGGCTGCGATGGCCGCGCAGGGCCAGCGCGGCTTCGACGCGCGATTCTGGGACGAGCCGCACGGCCGCCTGTTCGACGTCGTCGACGTTGAGCACCGGGCGGGGGTAGTCGACAGCACGTTCCGCCCGAATCAGATCCTCGCGGTCGGCGGCCTGCCGTTCTCCGTGATCACGGGACCGCGGGCGCGCCGGATCGTGGACGCGGTGGCGGCCGCGCTGGTCACGCCGGCCGGCCTTCGCTCGCTCGCGCCGGGGGAGCCGGGCTATGTACCCCACTACCGGGGCGGCGTGGCGGCCCGTGACGGCGCCTATCATCAAGGCACCGTCTGGCCGTGGCTGCTCGGTCCGTTCGTCGAGGCCTACGTTCGCGTCTGCGGCGGCACCGTGGAGGCGAAGGCCGAGGCGCGGGCGCGTTTCCTCGCGCCGCTCGTCGCGCATCTGTCCGAGGCGGGCATCGGCCACGTCTCGGAGGTGGCCGACGCCGAGCCGCCGTTCACCCCGGGAGGTTGCCCGTTCCAGGCCTGGTCGGTGGGCGAGCTGGTGCGCCTCGATCGCGTGGTGCTCGCGGCGGAGCCTGCGCCTGGCCACGCTACGAAGCGCCCAGCACCCGATGGACGAAGGACCAGTGGCGCGAGAGCAGCGGGTTCGCGAACCTCGTGACCGCGAGGCATCGCACACATGGATGGCCACCACCAGGCTGAGCCGACCGGGATGCCCCCGCCAGCCGCGCCCCACGCATTCAACGGTAGAGGTCGAACTCGTCGAGGTGGAGGATGGTCCGGCGGAGCGCGCGCAAGCGGGCGTAGCGGGCGTGCGCCATCGGGAAGTCGGCGCGCCAGGTGGAGAAGGTCTCATCGCGGCGGGCGAGCTCGCGCCAGGTCAGGCGATCGTCGCTGACCTCGAGCGCGAGCGGGACCGCGCGGTCCGGGCAGCAGTCGGTGCGGTTGCGGACCACCAGCCGGGAGAACGCGCGCCGCTCCCCGAGATCGAACTCCACCCAGGGGTTGGGCTCGTCGACGGTGCAGAAGAAGATGTCCGTCACGGCGTCGGCGCAGTAGTGCTCCTTGGGCTTGCACAGGTCCAGCGCCGAGCTGGCGCGCCACGGCTGGCCCGCGGTCAGGCTGGGCGTGAGCTGGACCGTCGAGATGATCCGCGCCGCCGCGATCGACAGCACGATCACCGCGACGGCCAGCGCCACGCGCTCGAGCAGGATGCGCCGTAGGCGTCGCTGGCCGGACGTGAGGCGGCCGAGCGCGGCGGTGGATAGCTGCCCGAGCTCGCGGAGCGCGCGTTCTTGTTCGTCGCGCGGGCGGTCCGCCCAGCCGGCGTCGGTCTCCGGTCCGCCGAGGGCGGCGCGCACGCGGTCGCGGGCGCCTTCATCCGGAAGCAGGTCCGCTAGCTGCGCGGGTGGGAGCCGGGCGAGCGCATCGGTCGCGGTGGCGGGCGCGGGGTCCGGCAGGCCGGCGCGCAGCGACCAGAACGCCGCCTCGCGCGCCATCTGCACGAGCGCCGGCAACGCGGCTGGCGACGCCTCGGACCGGGTCATCGACGTCATCGCGGCGTTTGCCAGCTCGCGCACGGCGAACGCGCGCCGCAGATCGGCGAGCTGACGATCCGACAACGATGGCACCTCCGCGCGCGCGCGCTCCTCGTTCTTCGTCTGCCAGAGCCGGCGAAAGCCTCGAGCCAGCAGGCGGCCGGGCGCGCCCAGCACCCGCCGCACGCCACCGGGCCGGGCCGTGGGCTCCGCGGACGCGTGCGCGGAGGCCTCCGTGCTCATGGGGCCCCCAGCTCGGCGCGGGCCACCGCGGTGCCCGCCGTGACGACGTCTCGTGCGAACAGAAAGATTCCCAGATCGGACGCGATCAACCCGTAGGGGTGGCGGTCGAACGCTCCCTTGAGCACGGCGGGGACGTAGAGGTCACCCTTGCGGACGAGCAGATACTCCGCGTCGCCGTGGGCGAAGCGCAGGGAGTAGGCGTCGAGGCGCGCGGCGACGTGAGGCAGCAGGTTCTCGGACGCGGCGACGCTGGCGTTCGGCGGGATCATCTTCAACATCCGCTGCAGCGCCGCGTACCGCTGTTGCTCCTCGGGCGTCATTTCGAACTCGATCTTGGCGAAGCCGCCCACGAACGTGTGGTGCTGGAAGATCGCGCCATACGCGTAGCTGTGAAAGAACATCGCCGCCGCCATCGCCCCGAGCGCGGCGTTCCGGCGGATGGCGCCGCGGCGGAGGTCGACGGCTGAAGCCCGGTCCTGGGACAGCAAGCGCAGCATCAGCACCGTCGCCCCGAACAGGTAGGGAACCCCGTGCAGCGTGTAGTGGAACGCGATCGAGACGGTGGGCGCGTAGCCGGTCGTAAGCAACGTGAAGAAGAACACCGGGATGGCGAGCAACGCCAGCGCGGGTCGGCGCAGGGGAAGGAACGCCAGCGGCAAGAAGACATGCAAGAAATAGATCGCCTTCACCTCCGTCAGCAAGGTCTTGAGGAAATAGGAGGGATTGATGAGCACGGTCTGCACGACCGAGCCGTAGCCGGGGTGCCCGGTCGTCTGCAGGTCCTTGTAAATGTCCGCGAACCACGTGTGATAGAGGCGCGGCATGATCACGAACTTCATCAGGATGAACCACACGCTCGACACGACGGCGAGCACCGCGCCGAGCCGTGGGCGGGCTCCCGAAACGACGAGGAACAGCCCGAGGACGGCGACGCCCGCCGCCACGTCCTCGCGGTGCGCGTAGAGCACGACCACGAACAAGACCACCAGGCCGTTCCGCCGGGTGGCGATGGCCCAGAACAGCCAGAACCCCCAGAACGGCAGGGGCATCAGCTCGTGGAAGTCATAGAAGTTCGGGCCGTGGATGGGCGCGTACAGCAGGAACAGCAGCGCGACGATCGCTGCCGGCCAGCGCGGGAGCTGGGTGCGCCCGAACAGATACAGCGGGATCGCGGCCGCGCCCACGATCGCCGCCTGGTAGATGAGCAAGACCTCGCCGCCCGGCTTGAGCGCGAACAGCGGCAGCCAGCCGAACATCGCGAAGATGGCGTGCGCGCCCACGTAGTAGCCGCCGTCCGGGCCGAGGAACACCGGGCAGCGCCAGAACTGTCCATGCAGGGCGTTGAACGCCCAGTTGATGTGAATCCCCAGATCGAACGCCGAGGTCCCGAGGCGCCGATGATTGAGCAGGGTGTAGGCGCTGAAGTGGACCGCGTAGAACACGGCGCCGGCCGTCACCACGGCGAGCGGAAGCTGTCGCCGCCACGCCGCGGGCCAGGCCAGCGCCGGCATGCGCCACGGCCACGCGAAGGCGGCCAGCGAATCGCGCAACGACCACTCGACCATCACCGTGAAGACGGCGAGCAGCGCCAGGTACACGAGCGGCGTGCGGTACGAGAAGTCGTAGGCGAAGAACGCCGGCGCGATGGCCAGGGGAAGCACGGGGCGCGAGGCGCGGGCCAGCCACTCGAGGCGGGCGAGCCCGGCCCAGCGCGTGGCGATGAGGTAGATGGCGGACGACAGCGCGGCCAGCGCGGCGCCCGCGACGACCGCCGCGAACAGCGGCAGGCGGTCCTCGTCGGTCATCCAGTTCACCTTCACGAACGACTCGAGCAACGGCTTCGCGAGCAGGATGGTCTGGGAGAACAGCGCGGCCGCGCCGCCGGCGAGGGCCATCGCCGCCACGACCCGGACCGTGCGCGCCGATGTCGCCTCGGTGGAGCTCGCGCCGCCGAGCGGGTCGAGGTCGGCACCGGAGACGAGGCGAGCGAGCCCGCGCATCAGGAGCTCACGGAACCAAGATCGAAGCCGAGCAGCAGCTTCTTGGAGCAGCCAACGAAAAACACGGTCGCAGGTTATATCGCCGCCGGGGGCGGCGCACCAGACGGCAGACGGACTACGGCGGCGTCGTCGGCGCGAGCGGCCGGCTCCAGATCCGGAAGCCGCCCCCGCCGGTGAGGGGCGCGTACGGGGGCCCGGGATCGCTGGCCGGGCACGCGCCCTCGGTGATCACGAAGCGCGGTTGCGCGGAGGCAGGCGTCGCGGGAAGGCTGGGGCCCGTCGCCATCACGGCCTGCAGGTTGGCGAGCTTCGTGCCTCCGCGGCCCCGGCAGAACCTGAGCTCGACGCTGTCGTCCGCCGCGAAGGCCGGCAGGGTGGCCGGGACGGTCCCGAGCGAGTAGCCACCGGCGGCGCGATGCTCGACGGTGTAGTGCGTGACGAAGTCGAAGAAGGCCGCCTCGCTGCCCCAGTCGAGCCATATCGCGGGCGCCGGCGTCCAGGCCACGTGGGTGACGCCCATCTCGTGGAGGCGGCGATGGACCTCGCTCGGCGACGACCACAGCCGGTAAGAGAACGCCGACTGCTGCTCGGGCGTGTCCGAGATGGCCGGCGCCCCGATGCCGAGGCGCAGGTGCTGCCCGTGGATGAGCACGCGCGTCCGCGCGCGCGCGGCGCCCCCGTGGGGAAGCAGCTCGCTGACCGCCTCCAGCCCGGGCTCGAACGTGAAGCGCGTTTCATACTGCCGGCTGAAGCCGCTGCCCAGAAAATCGATCGTGTGCTTGATGGCGGCCTGTCCCAGCATCGAATGGCTGGGCAAGAACGCATGGTCGCCGCCCCAGGCCAGCTGCACGAGCACCACCAGCCCGGCGGCGATTCTCACGATCACGCTCGTGCCCCAGAGCCGGTTCAAGGTGACCAGCACCGACGCCGACATCAACGGCACCAGCACCGTCAGGTAACGATCCTGGTGGAACGTGAAGTACCAGATGCCCACCGCCAGCAACGTCAGCCCCGTCAACAGCCGCAGCCGTCCGGCGCGCGGCAGGAAGAACGGAATCGGCCACAACAGCGTGAAGAGAAAGCCGACCACCGGCCAGGCGCCGTGAAACTCCCCCCAGTCGTGCGCGCGAAATCCGAAGCGCAGCGTCTCGATCGCGGTCTCGCCGAGCCGGGCCAGCCCCTCGCCGCCGGGGATCCAGCGCGGATCGGCGAAGTCGTGGGAGATGCGCGCGTCCGGCGACCACGGCCGGGTGGCGAACCGTTCGTGCATGAACGGAAACACCGGGTTGCCGTACCAGATCCAGTTCTTCAGCCACAGGATCGAGGTGACGGCCAGCCCCACGCCGCCCGCGAGGCCAAGCGCGAGCGCGGTCTCTCGGCGGCGGGCGCGGTCCTTCGCACGCCAGGCCACGAACAGGGCGCGCCCCAGGAACAGCCCGAGCGTGGGGATGAGCACGTAGATCGCCTGGTACTTCGTCATCTCCTGCGCGGCGACCAGGGCTGCCAGCAGCGCCGCGCGCCTGCGGTCGGGCGCGCGCCAGAAGCGGACCAGCGCCAGCACGATGGGAACCGTCCACAACGCCAGGATGTGGTCCGCGCCGCCGTTCAGCGTGGCGTCGTAGACGAAGATCCCCGGGAACAGGAACAGGGCGGCCCACGCCCCGCGAATCCGCCGCGCGGGCGACAGCCACTCGACCAGCAGCGGCAGCGACGCGAGCGTCACCAAAAACAGCAGGAACTCGACGTGGCTCGCGAGCTCGATGTGCATGAACAGGCCCGCCCGCGGCAACAAGAACGCCCACGTGTACAGGTACGTGGCGAGCTGCGGGACGGAGCCCTGGAACGAGCCCTCCGGGAAGCGGTGGACGGCGCCGCTGGCGGCATAATCCTCGGCCAGCGCCATGTGGTACCAGCGCGCGTCGTACGAGAGGTTGCCAGGCGTCAGGATGTTCAGGTACAGCGCCGTGACCCCCAGGAGGCCGAACGCCCAGGCGGCGATGACGAGCGGGTCAGGACGGCGGCGCCCGGGGCTCGTCGCTGACCAGAGGCGGCGCGCGTCGCGGAGGGCGCGCCGCAGGTCGCCGAACCCGGCGGCGAGGAACGCGACGGGCAGGCCGACGAAGGTCACGGGCCCCAGCGCGTGGGCGACGCCCAGCAAGAACACGGCGATCGCGTACGCCAGCACGCCCACCACGGTTGCCTGGAGGAGCCGCTCGCGAAACGGCAGCGTCGTCATGCCCGCGAGCCGCAACAGGCGCAGGCCGCCGCCCACGCAGGCCGCGAGCCACGCGAGCGCGGCCACCCAGATGCCGAGGTAGGGGAACGCCAGCCAGTGGCGAACGGGGTAGTGGTCGTCGAGGGACCACAGCGCGACGGCCGCCGCGGCGAGGAGCCACAACGTCAACAACGGGACTCTGAGGCGCTCGACTTTCAGGGCGGCGCATTATATCCACGCGCCTCGAAAACGAAATCACGCGTCCTGCAAGCGCCCGCGGCCACCCCGCGCGGCCACCGCGATCACCCGTCGGAGGAATTCGCGACCGGCTCAGGCATTTGGCCGGCTCAGGCACTTGACCGGCTCAGGCACTTGATCGCAATCAACCCGCCAGGGCCCCACAGCACTTCCGGTCCCCTCTCCCACGAATGTGGGAGAGGGCTAGCAGCCCGTGGTGAAAGTCGCCCGTGGGCGGCAAGGGCGCACGGGTCGGGCACCGCTCAAGTTGACCGCTATTGGACGTGAGTGAGCGGCCGGATAGCCGGGCGTATGTTTTTCTGGCGAGCGGCGCTTCTTGGGATCGACGGCCGATCTCGGTTTGTGCAGAATGGCGCCATGGCGATGGGGAAAAATGGCGAAGAGCAGGAGGGGCTCTTCGTCTGCTTCAAGGATCTGCCGCGCTCCACGGGTCACCCGTTTTACGAAGCGCTTGACGTTCAGCTGCGCAGCCGAGGTTTCGACCGGCATGTGGAGAGCCTGTGCGCGAAGTTCTACGCCCCGACGCTGGGTCGCCCCGGACTGGCCCCAGGCGTGTACTTCCGG